>CXUX01000012.1_pt1 | contig 61522 bp, 52 predicted proteins | sample 941451 | NCBI WGS metagenome assembly CXUX01 (sample SAMEA3493509, study PRJEB9703) | human gut metagenome | biome: ENVO:mammalia-associated habitat; material: ENVO:feces | place: Bangladesh | collected 2010-01-06
TATCATACTTATGAAAGGAAACACATATGTCGGAAGGAAAAAGTCATCATCGTCAACCCGGATATGTTCGGCAAGGATGCAGAATCAAAGACGGACGAAGCCAATAAAGTGACCAAAAGCTTTGGAATCAGCGATGACACGCTGGCCGAGGTAGAGGACTTCAAGGCACAGCTCACCAAGCACAACGCCTGGGATCTGCCGTTCATGGGATACGTGAACGAAGACGGATACGGCTATGCTTATGTGCCGGACGCCGCCGTGGCATATGACCCGTACTGGGATTCCCATAAGGCCTTCCTCGAACTGCCGGAAGACGTACAGGCTGCTTTCGCCATCCGCCTGCTGTTCGCCCACCGTCCGGTCGACCGTTACGGTGCCAGCATGTTCCTGCACTATCAGCGTGGGTTCAACGTCAAGTTTGAAGGCGTCGGCGCGAACAACTACTGATCGAATCCTTATCCGCTGAAACACAAAGGCGCATGACAACGAGGCCATGCGCCTTATTTATCTCCCGAACCAGACGTCAGCGACTTACGAGATTGAGCAATTCCTGCTGCTTGGCATAACGAGAAACATTGTGCAGGGCAATACGAATAATCTGCTCGGAGGTTTCTTCCAAGTGATTGCCTCCAGCCACGTGCGGCGTAATCAGACAGCGAGGCTCACCCCACAACGGGTGCTCGGCGGGCAATGGCTCAGGTTCGGTAACGTCCAATCCAGCACCATGAATACGTCCCTCACGCAGCGCCACGGCCAACGCGTCAGCATCAATGGCATCACCTCTTCCGGCATTAATAACTACGGCGGTGGACTTCAGCTTGCCCAGGCGGGCGGCGTCCAACAGGTGGTGGGTCTGCGGAGAGCGCGGCACCGCCATAACCACCACATCCGCCAATGGCAGCAAAGCATCCAAGCGCTCGAATCCATACATTTTCTCGATGCCTTCCGCATGTACTTCCGGATGCCGTCGCACGCCAAACGTATGCATGCCTACGGACTGCGCCAGTCGACCGAAGTGAGAGCCGATGTCTCCAGTGCCAATGACCAGTGCGATGCCACCCTCAGGGCTCAGCGCGGAACCCTCGTCCTGCCAGCGGTGCTCTCGCTGGTTGAAACCATACCGGCCGAAATTCTTCATCACGGCCCACATCATGGCGAACATGTGCTCAGCGACACTACGACCATAGGCACCGGTGGCGTTGGTGATCATGACTCCATGCGGCAACACGCCTGGACGCACATAAGCATCCACACCGGCGCTGAACGTCTGCAGCCATTCCAGACGCTTGTATTGTCCGGCATCGCCGGCAGGGAAATTGCCGATAACAGCAGTGGCCTCGGCACGCAATTCCTCGGGAACGCTGGCTGACCACACCATGTCCCCACGGCGGGATTCGTCACCAACAAATTTCTGCGGCACATCGCGCGCCGCCTTGGCGAACGCCTGGCGTTCGGACTCGTTCAGTGGCAAGCAATTGACAATCAGCTTATGCGCATTCTCGATCCCCATGGTTCACCAACCTAGGCGGCAGTACGGATAATGAGAAGTTGCCGGCATGGTTATGACATCATCGGCCAGCGGGTCAGCACCTCATAACCGTGCAATATGAGTCCGCCCCGAGACGTACACTGCCTTCTGGTTTTGATCCAGAGCGTGCGGCCATGGCACTTCGATTGTTGGCCCATCAGCACGCACAGGTACCTGCGCCGGTTGGTAAACCTTATATTCCACTTTTTGCAACCGAACGTTGAGGAGTACGCATGCCTGAGCAGCATAGTGATAATGAGAAGATTCCGGTCCGTCTGATCGGCGCGATTGTGGCCGTCGGTTCACTTGCCTTCATCGGCATTCTGACCGAAACGGTAATGACCGTGCTCTTCCCCGCCTTGATGCGCGAGTTCCATGTGGACACAGCCACCGTCCAATGGATTACCACGATTTACCTCTTGTCCGTGGCTGCCACGATGCCAATCAGCTCGTTCCTGAAACGACGTTTCACGTTGAAAACCATTTTCCTCGCCGCGGTGATTCTGGCAATCATCGGTTCACTGATCATGATTTTCGCCCAAGCCTTCCCGCTGCTGATAGTGGCACGTATCATTCAGGGCATCGGATCGGGTGTCGCCACCCCGTTGATGATCAACATTATTCTTGAGCAGTCTCCCCGAACGAAAATCGGCCGTCTTATGGGTGTTGGCTCGTTGGTCATCACAGTGGCCCCGGCCATCGGCCCGACCGTCGGCGGCGCAGTGACCACCGTGCTGCCATGGCGTGCGATTTTTGTCATCGCAATTCCGCTGGTACTTCTCGCGGCCGTTATCGGGCTCAAATGCATCGAGCAAAAGACGCCGACCGAAGCGGCATATCTTGATCCGGTCCAGTTGGGCTCCATTATTCTCGCCTTGGTCGGTCTGGTACTGGCGCTGAATCAAGGCGGCGTGGCCGTCAGCGCGGCTGTGGCCGGAGGTTCCGTCGCACATTCCGGTGCAATCGCCATTATCAGCCTGATCGTTGGCGTTGGCATGTTGATTGTGTTCGCCCTGACTTCCAAGCGGGCGTTCTCTCCTCTGCTGCGTCTGGGTATTTTAAAAGATCCGGCCGTCCTGCTTCATGCCTGCGCCTATTTGCTGCTGCCGCTCGTCGCCATCGGCTACGGCTATGTCATTACCAACGTCTCGCAGCTTTCGCTGGGCGCCACAGCGTTTGTGGCCGGCTCTCTCGTGCTGCCCGGTGCACTGATTGGCGCGGTCTGCGCCCCGCTCGGCGGCTGGTTCTATGACAAGTTCGGCGCGGTCAAACCGATTCTGATTCCGATTGGCATTGCCATTGTGGGCCCTGTGCTGATGCTGATTTTCTCAATGCGGCTTACGCCTGTGCTGCTGGCTGGATTCTATTTCATTTTCGGCTTGTTCTATGCCGTGGGTAACGCGAACGTTATGACCAGCGGCTTGTCTGAAGTCTCCCCCGAATTCAAGCCGGACGGCAATGCCATTTTCAACACGTGCCTTCAGTTTGGCGGCGCCGCCGGCACCGCATTGTTCTCCACGATTCTTTCCGTGGCCCAGACCGGCGCAGGAGAAGAAGGCACCGCTGAGTTTGCTCACGCCACAGCCGTCGGCGGCGCTTGGACATTTGCTGCAATGACCATCATCTGTCTGATTGGCTGGGGCTGCTTGGCAGCCGCGTTCCATATTCGCATGGCTCGTAAACGTGTACAGTATTCTTTATGATGCCTTTATGTCTGAAATGACTATGGAATCGTGCGGGCTTCCGATGGATTGCAGGGATGACGCCAGATCATTGACCAGCTGTTGAACCTGCACCGTTGACGAGACATCCGCCGCATCCAGACTGGTCTGGGTCTGCTGCACCATATTCGAATAGTCGTTCCGGGACTGCTGCGTAATCTGATTGAGCAGCGAGGCGCACACCGACGTGATGGATACGCCGGAGAACACAATGGCCACCGCCAAAGTCAGTATTACGGCCAGCGCCACGGTACGGGCCTGCAGCGAGCGTCGGACCTCGGCGCGACCATGCCGCAGCAGGCGACGTAAGCTGAACCGAGAATAGAGGTTCAGACGCGGCAGCTTCTCCTCGTCGGCCACAGTCAGCCCTCAGGAGTGACGAACTTATAGCCGATGCCGCGCACGGTCTGCACAATCTGCGGATTCTCCGGATCATCTTCGACTTTGGCGCGCAGTCGTTGAATATGCACGTTGACTAGTCGAGTGTCGCCGGAATTCTCATATCCCCAAACGTTCTTGAGCAGCGCGGAACGGCTGATGGCCTCGCCTGCCACGGCTGCGAGCACAAACAGCAGCTCGAATTCCATCGGTGTCAGGTTCAGATCCTTGCCGTTCTTGGTGACGGCATGCTCCACACGATCGAGGATGATCGACCCGTGTTCCACATGGTTGTGATGCTTGCGGTTTTCGCGCCGCCGGCCGCACTCTCTTCGATCTCCGGCTTGGCGATGCGGAAACGGGCACGGATACGCGCCAACAGTTCGGCCACTGTAAAGGGCTTGGGCACGTAATCGTCGACACCGGCCTCAAGACCGGCCACCACGTCAGGAGTGTCGGTTTTGGCGGTGAGCATAATGATGGGCACATTGGAGGTCTGCCGGATACGGCGTGCCACTTCTGTGCCGTCCAGACCAGGCAGCATGACATCAAGCAATATCAAGTCCGGCTTGACCGTGGGGAACATCTACCGCACGCAGTCCGTCCATGCAGGTAACGGTATGGAATCCTTTGTTTTCCAATACCAAGCTCAGCATCTCGCCAATGGCCTGACCGTCGTCCACAATGAAGATGGTCGCCATGGGTGTTTGCCTTCCCCTTCCCCGCTGTTATCGTTTCGTTATACGCTACTCCCCCGTATTCACTTCTGTTCGGGGGCTTCACCATGCAGTATCGGGCGGATTCTGGCCAGACGCTGACTTACCTCATGCTCGTATCCGCGATCATTGGGATGATAATACTCGGTGCCACGCAATTCCTCGGGCAAGTATTCCTGCGGGGCCACGGCGCCAGGCCAGTCATGGGCGTACTTATACTCCTCGTGGTTGCCCCATTCCTTCATGAGTTTGGTGGGAGCATTTCTCAGGTACAGCGGCACCGCGCCGATTCTGCCGGCGTCCACATCGGCAAGCGCCTGATTAATGGCATTGTAGCCGGCATTGGACTTGGGAGCCGTGGCCACGGCGAGCGCGGCTTCGGCCAGAATGATGCGGGCCTCGGGCATACCGACCAAAGCCACGGCCTGTGCGGCCGCCACAGTGACCTGCAATATCTGAGGTGCGGCCAGGCCGACCTCTTCGCTGGCGGCAATCATAATGCGCCGGGCGATGAAACGGGGGTCTTCACCGGCCTTGAGCATACGGGCCAGGTAATGAATCGTGGCATCCGGGTCAGAGCCACGCATCGATTTGATGAACGCGGAGATCACATCATAGTGATCGTCGCCATCCTTGTCATAGCGCACGGTGGCGGTGTCCATTACCGTGGACACGATGTCCGGGGTAATGATAGGCCGGCGGGCGCCCTTCTTACGAGCCTCATCACCGGTGACCGCACCGGCCGCCGCTTCCAGAATCGTCAGGGACTTCCGCGCGTCGCCGCCGGCCATGCGCACGATGTCCGCCACGGCTTCGTCAGTGGCCTTGACTTCGCCCTTGAGTCCGCGTTCATCGGCTAGGGCCCGTTGCACCAGTTCGGTGAGCTGGTTAGGTTCCAAGGACTCGAGTTTGACTACTACCGAGCGTGAGAGCAGCGGCTTGATGACGGAAAAGCTCGGGTTTTCGGTGGTGGCGCCGATGAAGGTGACATCGCGGTTCTCGACGGCGGGCAGCAGGGCGTCCTGCTGCGACTTGGAGAAGCGGTGCACCTCGTCGATGAACAACACGGTTTCCTGGCCACGCGACACCAGCCATTCGTGAGCGCGGGTGAGTACGTCGCGCACGTCTTTGACGCCGGATGTCACGGCGGAGAGTTCCTCAAACACGCGGCCGGATTGGCCGGCCACGATGGTGGCGAGCGTGGTTTTGCCGACGCCTGGAGGGCCGAACAGGATTACGGAGCTCGGCGCGGTGAGACTGCCTTTGCTGGCCGGATTGGCGAGGCGGCGCAGCGGCGAGCCCTGGCCCAACACCTGCGTTTGGCCAATCACCTCGTCCAAAGTGCGTGGACGCATGCGCACCGCCAACGGCCGTGTCATCGACTCCGGCGCATCAGCCGCCCCAAACAAATCGTTCTCACTCATAACGTCCTATAGTACCCCAGTGTTCGAACAGACGTTCGAACTACACCTTGGTTTCCCTCAGAGAGGGGAGCCAAGAAAGGAATCAGTTACTCACCTTGTAGTCATGGAAGACTACTTCGCCGGTGTCTTGGGTGGCGTCGAGGTCCACGGTGCCTTCGATGGCCCAGTCGTGATCGCCATCGGAATCATCGATAATCTGACGCACCTTCCACGTGTGTTCGTCGTTCTCATGCTTGCTGTCCAGCATGAAGAGTTCGGGCGAGCGCGCTTCGGCACCGATGCCCACATACTCGTGTTCGTCGTAGTAGTCGTCGAGCACGTCCTCCCATTCGTGCACGCCGTAGCCCCAATCCTTGTCGAGCGCGCCCAGCTTGTCCGGCTGATCGAGATCCATAAGCTGCACACGGCGGAACAAGGCATTGCGCACCAGCACGGTAAGACCACGACGGTCCTCGACCACCGCGCTTTTTGCGCCGGGCGCGGCCAGGGATGCCGCAGCCTCGGATTGGTCAGCCGAGTCGCCGGCATTCTCCCATTCGTCCACCAACGAGGAATCGATGGAGCGTACGAGCACGCGCAGCCACGAAATAATGTCTTCGAGCTGTTCATCGCGCTTTTCGGGCGGCACGGTGCGCGCCAATGTGCGGTAAGCGTCCGACAAGTACCGCAACAGCGTGCCCTCGGAACGGGCGATGTTGTAGCGGGCGATGTATCCGGTGAAGTCGGAGGCGGTTTCCACCATGTCGCGCACCACGGATTTTGGCGACAGCCAGTAGTCGTTCGCCCACGGCACATCATGGCGATACTGATCGAATGCGGCCTCGAGCATGTCTTCCAGCGGCTTGGGATAGGTGATCTCCTGCAGCTTGTCCATGCGCTCGTCGTAGTCGAGTCCGTCGGCCTTCATGTCGGCCATGGCCTTGTCTCTCGCCTGACGCTCCTGCGCACGCAACACCTGCTTGGGGTCTTCCAGCGTGGCCTCGGCCATCGAGATGACGTCCAGCGCGTAGGTGTCCGATTCCGGATCGAGCAACTCCAATGCGGCCAACAGGAACGGGCTCAGGGGCTGGTCGAGCGCGAAGTCATCCGGCATATCGAGGGTCATGTAATAGTCTTTGCCGCCATCCGCACGATCTTCGGTCTCAATGACCTCGGTATCGAACAAAGTGCGGAAGATTTCATCGGCCCGCTGGTGCAGATGTTCTTTCTGATCCGGGGTCTGCGCTGAATCATCGATAAGATCGTCGATACGAGCACGCGCATCGCCGCCTTGCGCCACTTCATTGAGCACCATAGAATGCGTGATCTTCAGATGCGGGACCAAGGTTTCCGGAGCGGCGTCGATGAGCTTGCTGAACGTGCCTTCGTTCCAGGTCACGAAGCCTTCGGGGGCTTTCTTGCGCTTGACCTTCTTGAGCTTCTTCGGGTCGCCTCCGGCCTTGGCTATGGCCTTCTGGTTCTCGATCTCATATTCGGGAGCCTCGGCTACCACCAGTCCTTCGGTGTCGAAACCCATACGGCCGGCGCGTCCGGCGATCTGGTGGAATTCGCGGGCGCGCAGGCGGCGCATCTTGGTGCCATCGAACTTGGTCAACGCGGTCAGCACCACGGAGTGAATCGGCACATTAATGCCAACGCCCAGCGTATCGGTGCCGCAAATCACCGGCAACAGACCTTGCTGGGCGAGCTGTTCGACCAGACGACGGTATCGCGGCAGCATGCCGGCATGATGGATACCGACGCCGGTGCGCAGCAGACGTTGCAGAATCTTGCCAAAAGCCGTGGTGAATTTGACGCCTTTGATGGCTTCGGCGATGGCCTGACGCTGTTCCTTGCTGGACACGCCGGTGGAGGCAAGCGCCTGCGCAGTTTCCAGCGCGGCGTCCTGAGAGAAGTGCACCACATATATCGGTGTCTCGCCGTTGCGGAAGGCGAGTTCCACGGTTCTTTCCAGCGGGTCGAGCGTGTACTCATAGCTCAACGGCACCGGGCGTGGCGCATCGGCGATGACATCCACATCAGGTGTGTCGTTGAGATCGGAGAGCTTGTCGGCGATGGCATCCACGTTGCCAAGCGTGGCACTCATCAGCAGGAACTGGGTTTGCGGCAAGGTCAGCAGTGGCACCTGCCATGCCCAGCCACGCTCCGGGTCGCCGTAGTAGTGGAATTCGTCCATGGCCACGAGGCCCACGTCAGCATGCGTGCCCTCACGCAAAGCCTGGTTGGCGAGAATCTCGGCGGTGCAGCAGATGATCGGCGCGTCGGCGTTGATATGGCTGTCGCCGGTGATCATGCCGACATTGTCGCGGCCGAACACCTCTACCAGGTCGAAGAACTTCTCGGAGACCAACGCTTTGATGGGCGCGGTGTAGTAGGAACGGCGACCGGTGCATAGGGCGGCGAAATGCATGCCCAGCGCCACCAGTGATTTGCCGGAACCGGTAGGGGTATTCAAAATGACATGGTCGCCGGCCAGGAGATCCATAATGGCCTCTTCCTGATGCGGCCACGGCTCGATGCCTTTGACCTCTTCCACCCAGCCGAAGAACCGTTCGTAGATATCATCGGCCGTAAGATTCCGCTCGCGCTCGTCGCCGTCCCATTCGGGAGCCAAACGCCCCAGGGAACCATATTCCTTCTCGTCAGTCATAATGTCCCAGTCTACCCAGCGGCCTGTTCCAGCGGCGCGAACCACCCTCCGCTGCTTCGCAGCACCTCCCACCAGCGGGAGGAATACTCACGCCAGTCTGCGACGGACCTCGTCGGGGTCGACTTCCGGTTCGAGCGGCGGCCAAGTCATATTCATATTCTTCAACGTGGTGCGCAACAGCTCGGAAACCACGGCGCGTGAATACCACCGGTTGTCAGCCGGCACCAGATACCACGGTGCGGCGGCAGTGCTGGTCTTCTCAAAAACCTCCTGCCAGGCGTCCATGTAGTCGTCCCATCGATCGCGGGCTTCAAGGTCGGAGATATCGAACTTCCAATATTTGGTGGGGTCATCAAGACGGCCGAGAAAATGCTTTTTCTGCTCATCCTGGCTGACCACGAGAAAGATCTTGAGAATCGCGCATCCGCTGGCGGCCAGCTCACGCTCGAATTCGTTAATCTGGTCATATCGGGCACGCCATACGTCTTCCGGATAGGTACCGTAGACGTGCGGCATGACCACATCCTCGTAATGGGAGCGGTCAAAAACGGCAATCCAGCCCTGCTTGGGCAGTTCGCGCTTCACACGCCAGAGAAAATCATGGTCAAGCTCCTCGGCGCTTGGCTTGCCAAAGCCGTGATAATGGATGCCCATAGGATCGCCCTGGCTGAATACATGGCGCACGATGCCGCCTTTGCCGGAAGCATCCATGCCTTGCAACACGATCAGCAATCTTCGCGGGGAGCCTTTAACACCGTTGGCATACATGAGCCGCTGATATCGGGCGATTTCGGAGGAGCTGATGGATATAAACCGTTCCGCATCCTCTTTGCCGCCATCAAACCCCGGCGTGGAGTCGCCTTCGACATCAGTGACCTGCGTCCCCGGGTGGAACATCAGTCGTTGTGCTGGCGGCAGAGACCATACGGCACTCAGCAGTTCGCTGGATTTCGCCGCGCGGGCCAGCCGTTCGGACACGGTGGTGCTGGATTCAATGCTTTCTATGCGGTCTTCGGCGAGATTCAGCGTCCAGTCGATGCGTTTATCGCCCTTTCCCCTGCTGGGCTTATCCTTACCGTTTTTGTCTTTGTCGGATTTGACGACACCACCCAACTTGCCGTTTTTACCCACCTTATTTGTCTTTCCGTCTTCCTTGGCCATGCCACCGATTGTACGCTTCGCCGGATTCGCGCGTCCCGGACTTCACCGACGGCTTGGCCTCATAGGACTTCGCGAACCACTTGCGCAAGCACATCCACCGATGCCTCGAATTCCTCGGGCGTGGTGTAGGCATAGCTCAGGCGAAGGGAGTTGTCACCTTCGAAATCGTAGATGTCGCCGGGATTAAGCAGCACGCCGCGCTTCAAGGCTGCTTGGAACAGGCGACTGGTGCGCACCGGCTGTTCGAAGGTCAGCCACACATAGAATCCGCCATCCGGCCGGCTCCAGTGGGCCCGGCCCAAGAAATGACGCTCCAGGGATTCCATCGCCGCATCCCTGCGACGGTGTAGCTCCCGTTTGAGGTCAACCAGATACCGGTCATACAGACCGCTGGTCAAGAATCGGGCGAAAGCCCACTGGCTGAGCAGACTAGCGCCGTAGTCCATCTGCATTTTCACATCAGCGAGTCGTTGGACGATTGGCTCATTGGCAATAATCCAACCGATGCGCAGTCCAGGAGCCAACGATTTCGAAGCGCTGCCCAAGGTGATGACCATGCCGGTCTCATCCATGGTCTTCAACGGCTTCGGCATCTCGTCGCCGAAATACAGGTCCTGATAGGCGTTGTCTTCGATAATCGGCAATCGATTCGCCACGCAGCAGTCGATGAGGTCATGCCGGCGCTGATTAGTCATCGTCACGCCGGTGGGGTTGTGATTGGTGGGAATGGTGTAGAGCACGGCATCCGCGCCCTTGCCCGATACAGCACGGTATTCTCCCAATGCATGTTCAAGAGCGTCGGCGCGAAGCCCCTGGTCGTCCATCGGCACGCCGGACAAGCGCATTCCGGCCGATTGGAACACCTGCAATGACTTGATGTAGCTCGGAGCTTCGGCGAACACCGTGCTTCCTGCAGACAGCAGACTCACGGAAATCAGCTGCAGAGCCTGCAACGCGCCGGAGGTGATCAGCACCTGGGCCGGCGTGCAGTTCACCCCCGAGCGGCACATATGCGCGGCGATCGCCTCACGCAGCACGGTCATGCCCGCAGGAGGCGGATAGCCCAGCGAATCTATCTCCTGCGCGGCTTCCGTCAGCACCTGTTTCCACATATCGCGCGGGAACAGTCGCGGATCCAGCTCGCCGGTGCCCAGTCGTGCGATATTCGGCGCGAACTCCATGCGATTGATGGTCTGTATCGTGGCGTTGTTCGCTTCAAAGAACCCGGAGGAGACGTAGTCGGCCCAGTCCGGGGCACCCGGCAACATCAACGACCACGTATTGCTGACGATGCGCGTACCAGCGCCATGCAGGCCTTCCACAATACCGTAATCGGCCAGTTCAGTTATAGCGGCGATAACCGTGGACCGATTGACGCCAAACCCTTCTGCCATGGCTCGCTGCGAGGGCAATCGGGCACCGATCGGCCATACGCCACTGGAAACCTGATGACACATGTAGTCCACGATTTGCTCGGTGACCGGCACATTCGACGTGCGATCCGGCTTCCAGTCGATAACCAACGGCGCTATTCGTGCCATACCTCTCCTCTTCCTATGCTGCGAGCGCAGACCCGCAATCCGCACAACTAGGATTACGCCAACGTCTCATGCCCATATCCACATGTTTGGTTGAGCGACAATGCTGCCATTTGGCTGGTTGTCAACCACAATCCACTCCTTAGAATAATCCACGGAAACATGAAGATGCACGGTTTTATTGAATTATTACGCGCATCGCGCTCAGTCGCACAATATGTTTGGCTGGGTCAGACATGACCAGCCAAACACAATTGGCTGGTATTTAAGGGAGCAGAGATTCATGGGGTTCTACTTGCAGGGACTGACGATGGGACTGGCATACGTGGCGCCAATCGGCATGCAGAATCTGTTTGTCATCAACTCGGCACTGACCAAGACAAGACGCAAGGCCGTGTTCACAGCAATCATCGTCACCATATTCGACGTGGCACTGTCCCTGTCATGCTTCTTTGGTGTGGGCGCACTCATGCAGCGGTATGAGTGGCTGCAGCTGGCCGTGTTGGCTGTGGGAGGTGCGGTGGTAATCCGCATTGGATTGGGGCTGATCTTTCCGGGATTGTTCCGCCATGGCGACGACTCGACATCCCACAGCACCGCATCGACCACTGACGCTGAGATCACGGACAAGCGAGCCGACGGATTGGCGAAAACCATCACTACTGCATGCGTAGTCACATGGTTCAACCCTCAGGCAATCATTGACGGCACGTTGATGCTGGGCGCATTCAGCGCCACATTGAGCGCTTCGCAGGCATCTCCATTCATTATTGGAGTAGAAAGCGCATCCGCATTGTGGTTCTTGGGACTCACTTTGGTAATTTCGGCGTTCAGCCAGCGGTTCAGCCCAAAGATCATCAACACGCTCAACAAGGTGTGCGGCAGCATCATCGTACTCTACGGCATCAAACTGCTCGTCGAATTCATCATGGCCGTACTGTAGACGATTCAGCGCGCTTCTTTTCGCAACGTTTTCCCATTACGGCCTTGGTCGCGCCGGCACCAAGTATCGTGACCAGCACGCCGGCGCCCACCATCAATGCTGGTCGTTGGGCGGCATGCAAGACGGCAAGGTCGGGGCCAGCTGAGACGGAGCTGTTCTCACCGGCTGCGCTATCCGACGCAGGGTGTTTGCCGATGTTGGCATATTGGGCATTGATCACGCTCGGACCGGTGAGCGTCACATGATCGGCGGTTTCGACTTTGGACACATCGCCGTTCTTGTCTAATGTGACGCGGGCGCATAGGGCCTTGGCCCAGTTGATGCGCTGCCAGCCATCGCTGGATTGCCACAATGGGTAGCCGGAGTCCAAGGCAGTGGCTTTGAGAATCGCATTGCGCTGATCAGCGTGCAGTTCGGGATAGGCCAGTCGCAGCACGTCCGCGGCACCGCGTGGGGCCATGAAATCAGCACCGGATTGGGAGGTATTCTGCGGAAATGTGTAGGTAAGGCGCGCGGTGTACACGCGTACGGCAGAGGCCTGATCTTTGACCGGTTCGCTGGCTACGGAATCAAGAAAACCGTTCGTGTAACCGCCCGCGCCATTGGCTTTGACATTGGCGATACAAGCGGCGAGTGTGCTTCCGTGTTCGTCCGCCTGGCATCGCTCGGTCAGGTAGCCGCGCAACTGACGGGCTGCGGGCACGATGGACGATCTGAATTCATTGTGCCAGTACTGCCCGTTTTGGGCGGAGGCGCCGATGCGCCCGCCCATGATGTCGAGCGGATAATGCACACCCAGAACAATGCGGTTATTGCCGGCCTCCGAAGTGCGGGCCATGATTTGCGGAGCCAGTTCGGGAATCATGCCGGCCAATGCGATACCCCACGAATAGGCGCCAGTAGTATGCCCGGACGGATAGGAGCTGTTCTTTTGCAGGTTCGAGTAGCCGGGCACGTGCTCAAGCCATGAGGGCGACTGTTTGATATCCAGTGTGGCGGGAAGCCCGGCAAGATCATTGGTGCCGCCAAAGCTGCTTTCTGCACGGTTCAGATACGGTCTGGGATGCATGGCAGCGCGTTTGGAAGCATAGGTGGATGCCACATTGAAGGAGAACACATCGGCCACGGCGTTGAGTTTGCCCTGCTTGAGGCCTTCGCTCATATATGCGCCGAGCACTGGTCCGAGCGCATCCGGCATGGTCTCCTCGGCTTGCAGATCGGAATCGACAAGGGCTCGTTTGCGCTGAGCGTTGAGACCCTTGTTATCGAGGTCTTCTGCGGCTTTGTGGTTGATCGCCACGGCGAGATTCTGGTCAAGCTCCATCGTTTTGGCGTCGAGTACCTTGCCACCATGCGCGGCATCGGTAGGCGCCTGCCAATAATCCTTCTCATAGTCGGAGAGCAATGCCACCCAGCCGGGGTTGGGCAGCCGGTCGGCTTGTGCGGCGGGAACCGGCATGGCCACCAGTATGAGCGGCATCAGCAGCACAATAACGACAACGGAGGATAGGCGCCGGAACATCTTCATATGTTCCAACCTATCCTCCGTTGAGGCTACGTAGCCGAGTCTCAGCCAAACACTTAGTAAATTCTTCGTGCCGGCTAAGCGGTGGCTGAGTTGTGTCAGGTTTCTGGTTTGTCTTCAGACTTCAGAAATGCCGGAAACTCGCCGGTGTTTGGATCGGTTTGCGATTCGGGATGGGTGACGTCATATCCCTGTTCGTACCGGGTGCGACGCCAATTGCGGATCGAGGCATTGGTGCCGCGATGATGCACGTGATACTTGCGCGGTGCACCGCCGAACGGCAGCTCCTCAACTTCCTTGGCCACTGCAATCTGATTGACATTGGACGGGTCACCCGCGGCAATCGGAGCCAACGGTTCAGGTTCGGTGGGCGCGGCCGTACGCTGCTGCATACGTGAAGGCAACCACTCGGCCAGGCGAGAGAGCAGCCAGCAGGCGACGAAGTAAATCACCGCGGCCATCACCAGCGTTTGCAGGATGTTGAAGTACATCGAGCCGAGTCGGCGGGATTCCTGCAGCAGATCGGTGTACATGATGATCGAGCCCAGTGCGGTGTCCTTCAGCGCCACGACCAGCTGGGTGACGGCGGCCGGCAGCATGGCGTAGACGGCCTGCGGCACCTCGATCTGAATCAGCGACTGCGTTTCGGTCAGTCCCAAGGCGAGCGAGGCCTCGCGCTGACCGCCCGGCAGATTGCCAACGCCGGAACGCACTAGCTCGGCGACCACCGAACCGTTGTACAGCACCAGGGCCAGCACCACAGCCCAATAGGACGGGCTGGGCAGGCCCGCGAAGGCGAACCATCGCCAGAAGAAAATCATGAGCAGCAGCACGGGGACCGCACGGCAGAACTCGACGATCACGGCGGAGATGCCACGCACCAACGGGTTCGGCAGCAATCGGCCCACGCCGAATACCAGACCGAACGCCACAGCTCCCACCACGGCGAGAACGGTGGCCTTGATGGTCATCCATAGGCCCGGCAAGTAGAAGTCAGTCCATGCTTCACGTTCGACGGCGGGCTTCCACAGTTCCCAGCTCAGCTGGTTCTCGCCGTCAGGCGGATTGTGCAGACGCATAAGCACCAACACCAGCACGGCCACGAATATGAGGGCCGCAATCCAGTTGACGATACGAATAGTGCGGCGGCCCTTGGGACCGGGCGCATCGAAGAGTACGGAATTCGAGGTATCAGCCATATCCGTCACCTCCTTACGGCGAGCTTGTTGGACAGATACGTGGTGAGCATGCCGATGGGGATGATCAGAATCACGTAGCCGAGTGCGAAGATCAGGAAGATCTGGATGATCACGTCAGGGCGGAATTCAATCATCTCGCTCATCAGCGAAGACGTCTCGGTGGCCACGGATGCGGCGGCTGCCACGGTGGAGTTCTTGAGCAGTGCGATCAGCGTGTTGCCGAGCGGCGCCACAGAACCGCGGAAGGCCTGCGGCAGAATGATCTCAGTGGCGGACTGCATGAAGCCCAGACCCAGCGCGCGGGCGGCCTCGGCCTGGCCTAGCGGCACGGTATTGATACCGGAGCGCAGCGATTCGCATACGAATGCGGCCGTGTACAGGCTCAGGCCCGTGACTGCCAGCCAGAAGAAGTTCGTGGCGAAGATGTCGGAGAAGCTGAGCTTCAGCTGCGCGTAGGCACCGAGCACCATGAATACCATGATGATGGTCAGCGGCAGGTTTTTGAACAGTTCCACGTAGGCACCGGCCACGGTTCTCAGGGATGAGATCGGCGAGATGCGCATGACGACAAGGATCACGCCGAGAATCATGGAGAACAGCGCGGACCACAGGGTCAGTTCGATGTTGACCAGGAAGGCGCCGAGCACGTCATACTGGCTGAAGAGTTCCAGGAATCCGCTCATCAGGCCTCCTCTCCTTCGTCCGGGGTGGGCGGGTTGTAGCGTACGTCGGGCGTGTAGTTGGTGCCCTTGGTGTTATCGCTGATGGCGTTCTCCCACGAGCCGTCTTGGATCATGTCCACGATGGCGTTGTTGATTTTGGTGGCCAGCTGCGTGTCGCCCTTCTTGATGCCCACGCCGTAGTATTCCTGCGTGAACGGTTTGCCGACCACCTTGAGCTTGCCGCGCGAGGCGGAGGCCAGGCCGGCCAGGATGATGTCGTCGGTGGTTACCGCGTCCACGATGCCGGAGAACAGGGCAGTGGCGCATTCGGCGTAACCGGGCTGTTCCATAAGCTGGACTTCGGAGGCGAACTTCTCCTTGACGGTGGCGGCGGAGGTCGAACCGGTCACGGAACAGAGCCTTTTGCCATTAAGGTCTTCGGGGCCGTTAATCGAATTATCATCCTTGCGCACCAGCAGATCCTGGCCGGCCACAAAGTATGGACCGGCAAAAGAGACGGCCTTCTTGCGTTCGTCGGTAATCGAGTAGGTGGCGAGAATCATATCCACGTCGCCGTTCTGGATCATGGCCTCACGTTGCTTGGAGGGAGCTTCCTTCCAGATGATTTCATCCTCGGAGTAGCCGAGTTTTTTGGCGATGTACTTGGCCACGTCCACGTCGAAGCCCACGTAGGTGCCGGACTTCTTGAAGCCCAAGCCGGGCTGATCGAATTTGATGCCGATACGAATCTTGCCGGACTCATCCTGTCCGCAGGCGGCCAGCGACATCGTGCAGGCCACAGCGGCGAGCGCGGCGACCACGCGGCATGCCCTCCGTTTGAATGTATTGGTGAATGTCATATCGCAAACCCCCGTGTCTCAGTGGGTGAGGATCTTCGAAAGGAAGTCCTTGGCGCGTTCGGTCTGCGGATGCTCGAAGAACTCGTCAGGCGTGTTCTCTTCGAGAATCTGACCATCGGCCATGAACACGATGCGGTCGGCGGCCTTGCGCGCAAAGCCCATCTCGTGGGTCACGCAAATCATCGTCATGCCTTCGTGGGCGAGCTCGACCATCACGTCAAGCACTTCGTTGACCATTTCCGGGTCAAGGGCGGAGGTGGGCTCATCGAAGAGCATGACCTTAGGCCGCATGGCGAGCGCGCGGGCGATAGCCACGCGCTGCTGCTGACCACCGGAAAGCTGGGACGGCATCTTATTGGCCTGTGAATCGACACCCACGCGGGCAAGCAAATCCATGGCCAGCTGCTCGGCTTCTTTCTTGTCCATGTGACGCACCTTGATGGGCGCGAGCGTCACATTCTCAAGAATGGTCTTGTTGGCAAACAGGTTGAAGGACTGGAACACCATGCCGACTTCGGCGCGGAGATTCGCGAGCTCCTTGCCTTCCTGCGGCAGAGGCTTGCCGTCGATGCGAACATCGCCGGAATCAATGGTTTCAAGCCTGTTGATGGTGCGGCACATCGTGGATTTGCCGGAGCCTGACGGGCCGACGACCACCAGCACCTCACCCTTGGTGACGGTCAGGTTGATGTCCTTCAGGACGTGTAAATCGCCGAAATGCTTCTCGACGTGGGTCAGCTCGACCAGAGGGCGGTTCGGATCCTCATTACCGGGCACCAGAGGAGCCAGAGGAGCTTTGCCTTGGGATTCTTCTCGCGTCGTGCGCGAACGTACTGCTGTTTCATTGTTCGTTTCAGACATGAAGAGGAGAATAGCATACAAGGGTTTCCAATGTATACACAATAATGGATGCTCAACCGCGAGGTTTACTCAATGCGGAGACGAACTGGACGCCGGGGATATCGGCGAAAATGGAGCCATCGACCACCAGTTTGGACGGACGAACGCCAGATCCCAAATACAGTTTCGGAATCGACAGAATGTGCTGGTCCACCAGCAACGGCCAGTCGCTGGGCAAACCTATCGGCGACATGCCGCCGGATTCCATGCCGGTGGCCTCCACGGCCGCGTCGATCGGCGCGAAACTGACTTTGGAGACCTCCAGCGTGTGCTTGACCACGCCGTTCAGATCGGCGAGGGTATCGGCCGTGACGAATGCGGCGGCGAAGTCCGGCGGCGCCTTGCGGTTTTTGTGCGTGTGCACGACCACCACATTGCCGGTGATCTCGAACGGAATGCCGTATTTCGGGCACCACAGGTCGGTGTCCGATTCCTCGTCCGCGTTGATGGTCACGCCCAGAATCTTGCTTTCCGGCACGCCTGCCGCCACCAGCCCATTGAGCTTGTCGAACACCGGCTTGGCCAGCAGGTCCCCATCATGCCAATCCAAAATCTCCAACGTCATATATGTCTCCTCTTTTTTCGGACATAGTGACCCTCAGAATAACGAATAGCGCCAGCGGCACATGCCACTGGCGCTATTCGTATTACCTATGAAGCGCTATCAGTCTTCGAAAATGAATCTACGCGTGCGAAAAACCGCCGTCCGAAGCCGAAGGCGCACTGAGGTGCGTCGAGTGCTGAGGAAAGGCGGTATACGCTCCGTAGATTAGTTTTCGTCAGCGTCCGGGTCGTAGTCGACGCCGGTCTCGGCGCGCTGCTCGTCGGAGATCGGGGCCGGAGCACCGGTCAGCGGGTCGCGGCCGCCGCCGGCCTTCGGGAAGGCGATGACGTCGCGGATGGAGTCGGCACCGGCCAGGATGGACACGGTACGATCCCAGCCGAGGGCCAGACCCGCGTGAGGCGGAGCGCCATACTTGAAAGCCTCAAGCAGGAAGCCGAACTTCTCATCGGCCTCTTCCTTGGTAATGCCGAGAACGTCAAGCACACGAGCCTGGATGTCGTCGCGGTGGATACGCACGGAACCGCCGCCCATCTCCTCACCGTTGCAGACGATGTCGTAGGAATCGGACATGGCGTGCTCGGGATCTTTGTCGAACTTGTCGATCCAATCCTTGCTCGGCATGGTGAACGGGTGGTGCATGGAGGTCCACTTGGAGTGGCCGACAGCCACATCGTCGTCGTCCGGATCATCGGTGGGCTTGAACAGCGGGAAGTCCACAACCCAAGTGAAGGCGAACTTCTTCGGATCGAGCAGGCCCTCACGGGAGGCGAGTTCCACACGCACGGCACCGAGCAGCAGCTGGGAGGATTCGCGGGAACCGGCGGCGAAGAACACGGCATCGCCTTCCTCGGCACCGACGGCCTCGCGCAGACCGTTGCGCTCTTCATCGGACAGGTTCTTGGCGACGGGGCCCTTCAGCTCGCCGTTCTCGCCAAAGACCACGTAAGCAAGGCCCTTGGCACCGCGCTGACGGGCCCAATCCTGCCATGCGTCGAACTGACGACGCGGCGTGGCGGCACCGCCCTTGAACACCACGGCACCCACATACGGGGCCTGGAACACGCGGAACGGCGTGTTCTTGAAGTAGTCGGTCAGCTCCACCAGCGGGTTGCCAAAGCGCAGATCCGGCTTGTCGGAACCGTACTTGTCCATCGCATCCTTCCAGGTGATGCGCGGCAGCGGCAGCTGAACCTCATAGCCGGCGGACTTCCAGATGGCGGCGATGACCTTCTCGGTCATGGCCATCACGTCTTCCTGGTCCACGTAGGCCATCTCCATATCAAGCTGGGTGAACTCGGGCTGACGGTCGGCGCGGAAGTCCTCATCACGGTAGCAGCGGGCGAGCTGGTAGTAGCGCTCAACGCCGGAGACCATGAGCAGCTGCTTCAACAGCTGCGGGGACTGCGGCAGGGCGTACCAGGAGCCAGGCACCAGACGGGCCGGCACCACGAAGTCGCGGGCGCCTTCCGGGGTGGACTTGATGAAGGTCGGGGTCTCGACCTCGGTGAAGTCCATGTCCTCAAGCGCATGGCGAGCGGCCTTGGCCATGTCGGAGCGCAGCTTCAGGTTGTGCTGCATGGACGGGCGACGCAGGTCGAGGTAACGGTACTTCAGGCGCACGTCCTCGCCGGGCAGCTTGTTCTCGGACTCGTTCTCGAGCGCGGTGGACACCTGGAACGGCAGGGCATCGGCCTTGGCGAGCACCTCGATGGATTCGGCCACGACCTCGATCTTGCCGGTGGCCAGATGGGTGTTCTCGTTGCCGTCCGGGCGCAGACGAACGTCGCCGGTGACCTGAATCACGAACTCGCTGCGCAGCGGGCGGGCCATGTCCTCGTCGTAGATGACGACCTGCACCAGACCGGTGGCGTCACGAAGGTCGATGAAGGCCACACCACCGTGATCACGACGACGGTCGACCCAACCGGCGAGGGTGACCTTCTGGCCGACCAGGGCCTCGGTCACTTCAGTGGCATGATGTGTTCTGTAAGCCGTCTGGCTCATTGTCTTAGTTCTCCTCGAATTTTCGCGCGAATACGTCAGATTTCGACGGTTTGCTGGGCAACCACAGTATCCGGTTCCCACGACGTGCAATCGGCGGCAACCTGCTCGCCGGTGACGATGTTCTTGACCTCGTCACCGGTCGATTCCTCACCCTCGGCGGCACTGGCCGGGAACCACACGTACGGGATGCCGAGCTTGTCCGCATACTTGATCTGCTTGCCGAGCTTGGCGGCGGTGGGTGCCACATCGGTGGCGATGCCACGGGCACGCAGCTGGGCGGCGATGCGATTGGCGGTCGGACGGTCCTCTTCGTTCCACACGGCGACCAGCACAGCGGCAGGGCTCACACGGTTGGCGTGCGCGCCGGCGGTGTGCAGCATGTAGCTGACCAGTCGGCTCAGGCCGATGGACAGGCCCACGCCCGGATACTTGCGGTTGCCCTGGGAGGCGAGGTTGTCGTAGCGGCCACCGGAGCAGATGGAACCAAGCGAGGCGGCGCCGTCGAGGAAGGTCTCGTAGACGGAGCCGGTGTAATAGTCGAGTCCACGGGCGATCTTCAGGTCCGCGATCACGGAGCCGGGGCGGATGGCGGCGGCCTCGTCGACGATCATGGCCAGGGTATCGAGTCCCTGACGGGCCAGCTTATAGGCCTCGGAATCCTCGGCGATGCCGTGCGCCTCGCACAGCGCGTCGAACTTGGCAGCCAGCTCGGCACCATCGGAGGCGGTAAGCTCGGCCAGTTCGAGGCAGGCGCGCGCCTGGGCCTCGGTCGCACCGCAGGTTTCGGAAAGTAGTCGGGCCACCTCGTCGGCGCCGAGCTTGTCGAGCTTGTCGATCTCGCGCAGCACACCTTCGATGTCCGTCAGACCGAGTCCACGGTAGAAGCCTTCGGACAGCTTGCGGTTGTTGGCATGCACGGTGGCCTTGGGCAGGCCGTATGCGCGCAGCTCTTCCAAGGCGGAAACCATGACCAGCGGCAGCTCCACCTCATAGTGGTCAGGCAGGTCGCCCGCACCAATCACGTCGATGTCGGCCTGCACGAACTCGCGGAAGCGGCCCTCCTGCGGACGCTCACCGCGCCAGACCTTCTGAATCTGCCAACGCTTGAACGGGAAGGTCAGCGCACCCGAGTGCTCGACCACATACCGGCTCAGCGGAACGGTCAGATCGAAATGCAGACCCAGACGGTCCTCAATCGGAGTGTCGGATTCGTGACCGACCTCCTGCAGACGGGAAAGCAGGTAGATCTCCTTGCTGGTCTCGCCTTTTTTCAGCAAAGAAGCGCCGGTTTCCACCGCTCTCGTCTCAATGCCGATGAAGCCGTTGAGCTCAAAAACCTTACGAAGCGTGTCGATAACACGCTGCTCCACTACACGTTCGGAGGGGAGCCACTCCGGGAATCCTGATATTGATGCACCTTTAGCCACGAAATCAATATAATAGGTGAGGGTTGCGTCAAAGCATGCCGAATTATCGGTATGCGAGGCGTTCCCACTCACTCACTCTATGCTTGTAAGGAGCTGGCCATGGCCGACGAGACTGTCACCGAAACCGAAAACACCGCTGCGACCGAAGAGCAGGCAACGACACCCGCACCCGAGGCCAGCCCGGCCACACCGACTCCTGCTTCAATGCCGAAGCCGCATGCGCCCTCCCCCGCCGCTTTCGCTAAGAAGGCCCCCGCGGCCAAGGCCCACGTTGCGGCCCCGGCCGCGCACGCCGCATACTCCGACGCCGACGTCAAGGCCGCTGAAGCCTTCGGCCGCGTGGCCGACAACGGCACCGTCTTCGTCAAGGAGGGCGACACCGAACGCGAGGTCGGCCAGTTCCCGGACGCCTCCAAGGAAGAGGCCCTGGCGCTGTACGCCCGTCGTTTCCTGGATCTCAAGGCCAAGCTTGATCTGCTGGCCAGCCGCCTGACCTCTCCCAATGTCAAAGCCCGTGAGATCGACGAGTCCCTGAAGCTGCTGGGCGAGGAGACCTCCGAGCCCGCAGTCGTGGGCGATGTCGCCGCGCTCAAGAAACAGTTCGAGACGCTGAAGACCGCCGGCGAGGCCAAGAAGACCGAACTGTCCGAGGCCCGCAAGGCCGCCGTGGCCAAGGCCGTCGAGGAACGCACCGCCATCGTGGAGAAGGCCGAAGCACTGGCCGCCTCCCTGGGCGACAACACCAACTGGCGTTCCACCGCGGACAAGTTCCGTAACCTGTTCGATGAATGGCAGAATCACCAGCGCACCACCATCCGCATCGACAAGCCCGAGGCCGAGGCACTGTGGAAGCGCTTCTCCGCCGCTCGCACCACATTCAACCAGTCCCGCCGCAAGTGGGCGCAGGCTCGCGACAACGAGCGTTCCCAGGCCAAGGAAGCCAAGGAAGCCATCATTGCCGAGGCCAACGAGCTGAAGGATTCCACCGCCTGGGGCGAGACCTCCCGCAAGTTCAACGAGCTGATGGACCGTTGGAAGAAGGCCGGTCGCGCCGGCCGCAACGAGGACGACGCCCTGTGGTCCAAGTTCCGCGAGGCCGCCGACACTTTCTTCAACGCCCGTCAGGCCGACCGCGATCAGATCAACTCCTCCGAGAAGGAGAATCTGGCCGCCAAGGAGGCGCTGCTGGTCAAGGCCGAGGCTTTGGTGCCGGTCAAGACCGACGCGGAAGCCAAGAAAGCCCGTCAGGAGCTCGCCAAGATTCAGGAAGAGTGGGATCAGATCGGCTACGTGCCGCGTGACGCCATGCGTCGCATCGAGGGTCGCCTCGACGCCGTGGACAAGCAAATCAAGGCCATCGAGGATGCCGCCTGGAAGCAGACCGACCCGGAGGCCGATGCCCGTAAGTCCAGCTTCGAAGAGCAGCTTCATGCTCAGCTCGCTGAGCTTGACGAGAAGATCGCCGCTGAGTCCGACCCGGAGAAGAAGGCCAAGCTCGAGGCCGAGAAGGCCACCAAGGAGCAGTGGCTGAACGCCATCAAGTAAGCCTTCTGCTTATGCCCCCGCTGGCGGGGGCTGTCCAACATAGTCGGACTGGGAGTGGTTCCATACAACGGCCACCCCCAGTCGACAAACCGACAGCCCCCGCCAGCGGGGGCAAATTTGTAGCTGCTGGCCCCGCCAACGAGCGGGGCTCATTCATATCTATGCCCGTGTGCCGGTTTCAGGCACGGCAGCAGATAGCTTCGGGTGCGCAGCCAGATATTCGTGCAGCGGCTGGGTATAGGACATTTCCAGTTCGCCATAGTTGCTGCCTGCACGGAATGCCGAATAGTTGTCGCCGCCCTGCAGCAGGTAGGAGTTGGAAGCGATGATCACCAGATCGTCGTCAGCGATCGGCCTGCCGTCGATGGTGAGGTCCACGATGCCGACGGTGGCCTTAACCCCTGTATGCTGGTTGCCGTTTCCGTCGGAATCCCCGAGTGTGCATGTGGCGCCACCATCTCCGCACTGGACGTACCGGTATCGCACATTCGAGGAGATGCCGAGCCATCGGTGTTCCAATTCACCGTCATCGTTGCGATGAAACTGCTGGGCGAGCACCGCCTTGAGTCCGAGTCCGGTGAGGGTTTCGTGCGCGGCGTGGAACTGGAGGGCCATCAGACTGTCGACCTCACGAATCGTGACCTTGCCGTCCTCGTCCATATCCAGCTGTTTGGTTCTCAGGCTGCCATTGTTTGAGAATCCGACCACGGGCAATCGGGTGCCGGCATACACATTCCGCATGATCGACTCCCGGTTGGCGTCCGCCACAAGCATGCCCACCGATCCTTCATGTCCGACGGACGTGCGCTTGTCGAAATTCGTTCCCGGCGCCAGAGTGCCGATCACCGCGTTCCCCGCACTGGCCGCGTAGTCCTTGGCCTTCGTGTAGAGCTGCCGCGAGCGCGCTACGCTGCCGTTCGACACCACGCCGGCGGACATCCAGGCGGCCTGACGCGGATGGGCGTCCAGCCCCTCCACGTTGAGCACGCCCGGAACTGCAGTGGCCTCGGTGCCGTTGCCGAGGTTCACATCGGCCACCTGAACCTTGGCATGACGACCATGGCCGGTGATGATCAGATCCTGCACGGCCATGTTCTGGCCGAAGCTACCGGCCTCATAGATCGGTGCCCCTCCGTCGGTGACGCCTTGTTTTACGGCGTGGGTGTGGCCGGTGTAGGCGAGGTCCACATCACGTCCGAGACCGGTTGCCGCCGAGGCGTCGGCGTGCAACAATGCGACCACCGCATCGACTTTGCCCGAACGCTTCAGTTCACCGGCCACGCGGTTGAGCGCGTCGACGGCACGTTCGCTCAGATCGGCGTCTTCGGTGATCTGCGGCGTGGCCACCGAGCCAAGCGCGTCCGTGAGCGCGCCCACGAAACCGATGCGCTTGCCATTCACCGTGCGAATCGTATAGTCCTTGACATGGCTCAGTTTGCCGGTAGCTGATTTATTGGCCGAGGACACGTTGGCGCAGAGCCAGTCGATGCCGTTGGCCGGAGCGGCCACACGATTGTTGAAGTCGGCCACGCTGCGATCGAATTCATGGTTGCCCACGGCAGAAACCGTCAGCCCCCACACCTTGGCCATGTCAAGGGTGGGTTTGTCTTGCTTCACGGCCGACTCATAGGGCGATCCGCCCACCAGATCGCCGGTGGAGACGGGAACCATATTGTCGGGGTTGTGACTGTCCGCCAAGGTGAAGGCGGCCGCGACATCGGCCCCATGTTCGATATGACCATGGAAATCGGTGATGTCGGCGATGGTCACCGTGCGTGTGCCGGTGGCCGGATCCTCGCCGGAAAAAGGAACGGCTCCTGCGGCACCCGCGATATTGGGTGCCACAAGAGCCGTAAGAACGACGCATAATGCTGTGCCAATGGCGACTCCAGGCCGCCCGCCGGCCCTGCGCCGGCGCTTCTTCATATCTCTGTTCACGCCATTCACGCTAGGGCTGCTGATTGAACAACCAGGCGAAAACAAGCAACCCGTGGGTGAATTCTTAGCGGCGCCTTGGTTCAGCAGAAGCGGAAAGCTATTCGCCGAATTCTTCGGCGCAAATGTCTGCTACCGCATCTACGCAGGCATCGGCGATGAGCTTTCCTCTCTCGGCACTGGCACCAGCCGGATTGGCGAGTCCACCGTGGGCGGGAACATCGCCTTGACGCACCGGGTAGCGCACGTATGACTTCGCACTGGCTCCGGCTTCCTCGACCATGCGATCCATGTGCACCATTTCAGGCGCATAATGGAGCATCAGCGAGGTTTCGGTTACTGCGGCGTGTTCCAGTGCCCAGCCGGGGAACACCAATCCGTCGAATACCTTGTCGATCACCGACTGAGGAACCGGATCCCACCAATTGGTTTCTACGATGGTGGCCACTCCCCCGGTCTCGCGAGTGACCAAATCGATGGCCTCGACGATGAACGCCTCGTTTTCAAAGTGTGCGTTCATGACGACGATTTTGGTGAAACCGTCCGCAATCAGCTCGTTCAGCACATCATGCATCTGGTTGATGACGGTCACACCGTTCATGTCGATGGTTCCGGGGAACAGCGGACCGCCGCCGGACAGCGGCTTGGACTTGTAACCGTAGCTCAAGGCGGGCAGTACCGTGCCGTCGATGCGCTCGGCCAGATCCTCGGCCACGCACGTGGCGAGCACTGCGTCGGTACCGATAGGCAGATGCTGGCCATGCTGCTCAGTGGATCCAATCGGCACGATAACAGGACGGGCTTTCGCCTCCTTGAATTCCGGCCAAGTCATGTGATCCATACGACGGTTGCTACCCATTGCAGTACTCCTTTGGGTTGGTGTGATATTGAACAGTGTGCACGCCGGCTCCCCTCTTTCAGGGAATCTGGCCGCATGGCGAGCCAAGGGGAGCCGGTGGACACGGATCAGATGTGGTTCAGATCCTTGTCCGTGTTTTCGTGGGAGAGAATCATTGCCACCAAGGCGATGGCGGCAACACCCACCATGTACCAGGCCGGAGCGATGGACGAACCGGTCAGTGCAATCAGGCCAGTGGCGATGAACGAAGCGGTGCCGCCGAAGATGGCATTGGCCAGATTGAAGCTGAAGGCGAATCCGGTGAAGCGCACGGAGGTGGGGAATGTTTCGGTCAGGTAGCTGGACAGGGTACCGTCGTTGGCGGTAAGGGTGGCGCACATTGCCAGCTCGACGATCAGCACGGGCCAGAACTGGGAGGTGTTGAGAATGAGGAAGGCGGGAACGGTAAACGCGATGAATGCCACGCAGGCACCGATAAGCACCTTCTTACGGCCGAACTTGTCGGAAATATGGCCCATGCCGAACACCATGAAGACGTAAGCGACCAGGCAGATGGTGGTGATGGTGCCGGACTGGGTGGCTTCCATGCCGACGGTGTCGGACAGGTAAGTCGGCAGGTAGGTCAGCACGGTGTAGAAGCCGACCGCGTTGAGCACACAGGCTCCGAAGCTGATGACCAGCGCCTTGAGGTGGTTGCGGAACAGCTTGACGAGCGGCGCGAACATGCCGTTCTTGGCCGTGCCCTGGGCATCGGCGATGGCGGCAGCACCCTTGGATTCGAGCGCGTCGTTCATCGACTGGTATACGGGAGAATCGGCAAGCTTGGTACGGATGTACAGCACGATCAGGCCGAGAGGTCCGGCAAGCAGGAACGGTACGCGCCATCCCCAACCGACCATTGCGCTGGAGTTCATGTTGGCGGTCATCAAGGTGGCCAGCGTGGAGCCGGCGAGCAGGCCGATGGCGGTGGAGGCCGGAATCAGCGAGCAGTAGATGCCGCGCTTTGAGGTAGGAGCATATTCGCCGAGGAACGTGGCGGCACCGGCGTACTCACCGGAGGCGGAGAAGCCTTGCACCATGCGTAGCAAGAGAAGCAGAATCGGCGCACCGACGCCAATCACCGAATAGGACGGCAGGCATCCGATCAGGAAGCTCGCTCCGGACATGAACATGATGGAGTGGGCCAGAGCGGCTTTACGACCTTTCTTATCGCCGTAGCTGCCCCAGAAAAGCGCACCGATCGGGCGCAAGATGAAGGACAGCGCGAATACGCCAAACGTCTGCAGCATGGCGACGGTGTGGTTGTCGGTCGGGAAGAATACCAGCGCGATGGTGGTGGCGAAGTAGGAGTAGGAGGCGTAGTCAAACCATTCGATGAAGTTACCGAGGAAGGAGGAGACTGCGACCTTCCTGACCATGTCCTGTTCTTCGGTTTGCGGAGTGGAATTCATCAGTCGTGCAGAAGTGATTGTTGCGGAACTCATGATGACACCGTCCTTTCAAGGATGTGCTGTTCGTGTGACTGAATCGGATGTATGGGAATCCGTTTCGCAGCAGGTCGACCAGCGCCGCGATAGCTTTGACTATGCCCTTACGTATTTGCTGGAACGTGAATCGATGATTAACCCGTTCGATGGGAAAATGGACAGGTTGACAAGCGACGCCGCCGCATTATTCGCTGTGCCGTTCCTGCCATGATTTCGCGAGTTTGGCGGCAAACAACAGCATTGACCAGTTCTTCTTGTCGTTGTAATCAACACCGACCATCTGTGTCACTTTGTCCAGTCGGTTGTACAGGGTCTGCCTTCTGATGCCCAATTGTTCGCACGCACCGGTTTTGCTGTCGAGATTGTCGAAGCAGGCGCACAAGGTGTCCAGCAGCATTGGCGAGGAGGCCACTTCAAAGCCGATGGTCTGCACGATAAGCATGCGCATCGCTGTATCCATATCCGCGGAGGCGACGAATCGGTCCACGAGCACGGACATCGTACTCACGACCTGCCCATATGCCGGCTCTTTGGCTGCGATGCTGCGCAACACCGCAAACTCATCAATCAGAGTCACCGTGTCCAAGGCCACTCGGCCATGCACTGCATAAATGCCGTCGCCTTCCAGCAATGCAAGCGCATCCATGCATCGGTGTCCGAAATCGGCGGCGCCACCGGTGGAATCGGCGGCGGAGCACCACCCCATCATCAGATCGCCTTCCAACATACAGGCGACGTCGCTTCCGGATTGCGCCTCGAACCGTTCGATCATGGCGGAGACGTGGTCAACGCCCTCCACCACCGATCTGAATCGCAAAGCGAATGGCATATAGATGCACGACCCGGCAAAACCCAATGCTTCCAGCATCGCATGGGCTTCCTGGGCTTCATAGGTATTGACGTGCACACCATCAGCCGGCCCCATGCTCAGGTGCCTCATCATGCCCATGCGTGCGCCGCCGTCAATATATAAGGCGGCGACCGGTGCAACGATCTTGGCAACGGCCTGCCGCATGGATTCGTCAAAGGTCATGGTTCGTTGGGTGATTTCCAGCGCGCCTACCGGTCGAGAGCGCCCCTCGAGAGCGATGACCATGCTGGGCTCGTTTCCGGTGTTGAACGCACGGCCAGCCCGCGCGGCCAGCAGACCGTCGCCGTCGAAGATGGCCACGCTTTCGCCGAACAACGCCGCAACGGTTTCCGCCACTGCTTCGATACTGCCGGTGTGGGACAGTCCCTCACGTAACGAAGTGGACATTGTGTCCACCTCTAATTGCAAGTGCATCTGCTCGTGCACGATAGCCGTATTGACACTCTGACAGATGTTGACAAAAGGTACGCGAGATTTCAGACCAATTAACGTCAACCCATGCAGCCTGGCCGCAGACACCAGTTCGTCCGGCATCCGCACCACACCCTCCACCAGTTCGACCACCAGAGCGGCGACACCAGCCTGTGCCAGGCTTGCTACATATTGTCCTAGCGTGCCGTACCAATCGGCGGCGAGCAGAGCGTTGCCCTCGATAATCAGCATCTCACCGCCCGAAAGGAAGCTGGAGACATCCTCTCGCTCGTTGGTAAACACCCATCGCACTGGCGTATCGAGGTCTTTGCCTTCGACCTCCACCACAGGATCGGCTCGTTTGAACTGCGTGTTATGAAGCACACTGCGAATCGATACAGTCATACAATCTGTCCATTCCCCCGCGGAACACCGGTCGTTCCGGTTAACCTCACCGCAAAGCGTGCTGTTGACAATAACCTCAGTTGGTTACGCGGGCAGTCGGTTCACGTAACCGTTCGGCAACACACCAGTTGAAGGAGCGACGATGACTACCACACTGTTCACCAACGCACATATCGCCACCGGAGAACCCGGCAGCACGGCTGCAAGCACCCTGCCATTGCAGGACATTCTCGTCACGGATGGTGTGTTCACCGCATTCGGCCCCGGACTCGCGCAACAATATGAGGCTCAGGGTGGTAATCTGGCGGCCATTGAGGTGGTCGATCTGGGCGGCAAACTTGTCTGCCCACCGTTCTGCGATACGCATCTGCATCTTGACTATGTGTTCACCGCACGCAAGCCCGGCGCGGTCAACGAGAGCGGCACCCTGTTCGAAGGCATCCAACGTTGGAGCGAGACCAAATCCGATTTGACGGTTGACGAAATCAAGCAGCGTGCGAAAATCGGCATCAAGAAGGAAATGCTGCACGGCGTGCAGTTCATTCGTTCTCACGCCGATGTGACCGACCCGAAGCTGACTTCATTGAAGGCGTTGCTGGAGCTTAAGGAAGAGCTGAAGGACACGGTCACCATCCAGATCGTCAGTTTCCCGCAGGAAGGCATGTACTCCTATGAGGGACCACACGGCGAATCGGGCGCTGATCTCGTGGAGGAAGGCCTCAAGATGGGCGCCGACTGCGTGGGCGGTATCCCCCACTTCGAACAGTGCCGCGAATTCGGCGAACATTCCATGCATACCGTGGTTGATCTGGCTTCGAAGTACGACAAGCTCATTGACGTGCATTGCGATGAGACAGACGATCCGAACTCCCGCTACGTGGAACTGCTGTCAGCGCTGGCCTATAAGGCGGGCATCGGTTCGAAGGTCACCGCCAGCCACACCTGTTCGCTGGGCTCGGCGGACAACGCCTACTTCTTCCATCTGACCAAACTGCTGAAGGCGGCGCATATTAACTTTGCTTGCGCACCCACCGAGAATCTGTATTTGCAAGGGCGTCAGGACACGTTCCCCAAGCGTCGTGGCATTACACGTGTCAAAGAGCTCACCGAAGCCGGCATTAACGTGTCATTGGGTCAGGATTCAATGCAGGATCCGTGGTACCCGCTGGGCAACGGCAATATGATGCTCATTCTCGACTATGTGCTGCACCTGGCACAGATGATGAGCTTCGAGGAAATCGATGATGCGCTGAAGTTCCTGACAATCAATGGCGCCACCACATTGGGAATGCGGGATAAGTACGGTCTGGAGACGGGCAAACCAGCGAACTTCATCGTGCTGGATGCCGATAACGTGTTCGACGCCGTGTATGAGCGCTGCTCGGTATTGCGTTCGGTGCGCGCCGGCCGCACGCTGTTCACCCGCGAGGAGACCGTCGATACCGGACTCGACCTGTTGCGCTAGTCCGACGCATAAACAGAACTCCCCTTGACAGGGGAGCTGTCGCCAGAGCTGACTGAGGGGCAGACCACCGCTGCACATCATGTGTGCGCAGGGTCTGCCCCTCAGTCAGCTTCGCTGTCAAGGGGGAGCTATTTCCCAGACGGATTACTCCTGTGGAGTGTCGTTGGAGTCGGAGGCTTCGGTCTGTTCAGCGGCCGGAGCGGCTTCTGCCGGGGCCTCACCGTCAGAGCCAGCACCGTCAACACCGTCTTCGGACGGCTTATCGGCGACGGCCGGCTCCTCGAACTGTTCACCCTTGAAGGTGAATTCGCCGAGAATGCCTTCGCCCTCCGCGTCCACGATCACGCGCTGACCGTCTTCGAGGTCGCCCATCAGGATCTTCTCGGAGATGGCGTCCTCGATGTCGCGCTGAATCACACGGCGCAGCGGACGAGCGCCGAGCAGCGGGTCAAAGCCCTTCTGCGCAAGCAGATCCTTGGCGGCGTCGGTAAGTTCGAGCGACATGTGGCGGTCGAACAGACGGTCGTTGAGCTGCTTGACATCCAGATCCACAATCTGACGCACCTGCGGCTCGGTGAGCTGCTTGAAGACGATGATGTCGTCCAAACGGTTCAGGAACTCCGGACGGAACTGCTGCTTGAGCTCGGAGCTGACCTGATCCTTCATACGCTGGTAGCTGGATTCGCTGTTGGCGCCCAGGTTGAAGCCCGTGTTGGCGGCCTTGGCGATGTCGCGCGTACCGAGGTTGGTGGTCAGGATGATGATGGTGTTCTTGAAGTCCACCTTACGGCCCTGACCATCGGTCAAGTGGCCATCATCCAGCACCTGCAGCAAGGTGTTGAAGATATCCGGGTGAGCCTTCTCGATCTCATCGAACAGCACCACGGAGAACGGCTTGCGGCGCACCTTCTCGGTGAGCTCGCCGCCCTCCTCATAACCGACGTATCCCGGAGGCGCACCAAAGAGACGCGATGCCGCGTACTTCTCGGAGAACTCGGACATATCGACGCGAATCAGCGCATCCTCATCGTCGAACAGGAACTCGGCCAGCGTCTTGGCCAGCTCGGTCTTGCCCACGCCGGTGGGGCCGGCAAAGATGAACGAACCGGACGGGCGCTTCGGGTCCTTCAGACCCACGCGGGTACGGCGGATGGAGCGGGACAGGGCGGACACCGCCTCATCCTGGCCGATAATGCGCTTGTGCAGCTCGGCTTCCATGTTGAGCAGCTTCTTGGACTCAGCCTGGGTCAGCTTGAACACCGGAATACCGGTGGTGGAGCTGATGACCTCGGCGATCACGTCCTCATCCACGACCATCTTGACGTCGGACTCGCCTTCGCGCCAGGAATCTTCCTTCGCCTTGCGCTCGGCTTCCAACTTCTCTTGGTTGTCGCGCAGTTCGGCGGCTTTCTCGAAGTCCTGGCCCTTGATGGCCTCGTCCTTGTCGGCGGCGATCTTGGCGATCTTGTCGTCAAGCTCCTTGAGCTCGGGCGGTGCGGTCAGACGCTTGATGCGCAGGCGGGCACCGGCCTCGTCGATCAAATCGATGGCCTTATCCGGCAGGTTGCGATCCTGAATATAGCGGCTGGAAAGCTCTGCGGCAGACTGCAACGCACCATCGGTGATGGTCACGTGATGGTGGTTCTCGTAGCGAGAACGCAGGCCCTTCAAGATTTCAATGGTCTCGGCGATGGTCGGCTCATGCACCTGGATAGGCTGGAATCGGCGTTCCAGCGCCGCGTCCTTCTCGATGTACTTGCGGTACTCGTCGGTGGTGGTGGCGCCGATGGTCTGCAGCTCGCCACGGGCCAGCATCGGCTTCAACATATCGGAGGCACCCAGTGCGCCGTCGGCAGAGCCGGCACCCACGATGGTGTGGATCTCGTCGATGAACAGCACGATGTCGCCGCGGGTCTTGATTTCCTTCAGGACCTTCTTCAGACGCTCCTCGAAATCACCACGGTAACGGGAACCGGCCACCATGGAACCAAGATCCAGCGAGTAGACCTGCTTGCCTTTCAAGGTCTCCGGCACATCGCCGGCCTGAATCTTCTGGGCCAGTCCTTCGACCACAGCGGTCTTGCCCACGCCAGGCTCGCCGATCAGCACCGGGTTGTTCTTGGTGCGGCGGGAGAGCACGACCATAACGCGCTCAATCTCGTTAGTACGGCCGATGACCGGATCCAACTTGCCCTCGGCGGCTTCGGCGGTCAGGTTGCGGCCGAACTGGTCGAGAATGGCGGAACCGGACTTGTTCTGCTTGTCCGCCACGCCACCGGCGTTGGCCAAATCGCCCTTGCCGTCAGTGGAGGTGCCGGAGTTGCCGCGAATCATATCGATGGTTGCGCTGCGCAGCTCGCCCAAATCAACGTCCATCTTGATGAGCACCTGAGTGCCCACGCCTTCGCCCTCGCGAATCAAGCCGAGCAGAATATGCTCAGTGCCGATGTAGCTGTGGCCCAACTGCAAAGCCTCACGCAACGAGAACTCCAGCACCTGCTTGGCATGCGGGGTGAAGGGGATGTGCCCGTTCGGGGCCGCGTTGCCCTTGCCGATCATCTCTTCGACCTGCTTGCGGGTGGCGTCCAACTCCACGCCCTTCGAGGCGAGTGCCTTGGCGGCCACGCCCTCACCCTCTCGGATCAGGCCGAGCAGCAGGTGTTCGGTGCCGATGTAGTTGTGCTGGAGAGTCCTCGCCTCTTCCTGCGCCAACACGATCACGCGCCGTGCACGGTCGGTAAACCGTTCGAACATGCTTGTCCTTCCTCAATTGACATTCCGTTTTACTCTACCGATTCACAGTGACGTTTATTCGCTGGATTCCATGAATTGCGCCGTGAGAGGAGAAGAAAAACGATATGCTGGTGCATAGATTCATCCTGTGATCGATGGAAGGGAGGCTCACCATGAGCGAAACAACAACCAAGGCCGACATCGTTGTTGGTGTGGATGGTTCCGACGAGTCCTTTGCCGCATTGAAATGGGCGCTGAAGGAGGCCTCACTGACCGGACAGCATGTCAATGCCGTGTTCGGCTGGACCCATTCGTGGGATATGGGTTCCGAACCGGACAGCGATGAAACCTGGGCCAAGGTTCGTCACGACATCGCCAACGAGCTGAAGTCGTGGGTGGAGAAGGCCGCAGCCGGCATTGATTTTGATCCCGCGAATCTGAAGCTCACCTCGGTCAAGGCCACCGGCACCGCCGCTTTGCTGCAGATCGGCAAGGATTCCCAGCAGATTGTGGTCGGACGCCGATCCTTAGGCCGTGTGGCACGCTGGTTCATGGGATCGCTGTCCGCATCGCTGGCGGAAACGGCCGAGGTCCCGGTCACGGTGGTGCGCGTCTCCGACAGTGAGGACGAAACGGTGACCGATGCCATCGCCAACGCGCTGACGCCGGACGACCAGACCGTGCATTTCGCCCAGCCCAAACCGGCTATCGAAGAGCACAGCCGCCCAGTGGTGGTGGGCGTGGATGGATCACAAGCTTCACGCCGTGCTTTCGAGTTTGCCCTCGATGACGCACAGCTGCATGGCGTGCCTCTGAATGTGATGTTCTGCTGGCAGTTGCGCGATCTGGGCGTTATCCCGGGCTATGAAAATGCCGTGGCACCGGTTGAAGCCGGGCAGCAGCGCGCCGAAGCAATACTTGCCAAGATGATGTCCGAGGTTGACATCCCTGAAGGAATCAAAGTCAGCACGAACGCTTTCCACATTCCTGCATCCAAGGGTCTGATTGCGGCTTCTCGGTATGCCCGTCATCTGGTAGTGGGTTCACGTGGCCTCTCCGGTCTCGATGCTCATTTCCTAGGTTCGGTGTCTCGCCAGATTGTGAACTTTGCCGAGTGCAACGTCACCGTCGTGCACTAATCGACCAACCAGCGGTTATCCAAAAATCATCTCGAGAATTCTTTGCACTGACAGTTGCTCAGTGCAAAGAAATCTCGTACAAAAGGCTTATTTCGAGAATTTATTGCACTGAATAGTGCTAAGCGCAAGGAATTCTCGAGATCAAGGCTTATTTCGAGAATTCCTTGCGCTGGCAAAGCAGGTAAGACCCCCACAGCTGATTGCAGTCGACTTACTTCTCGTCATCCTCTTCCGAATCGGATTTAGTCTGACGGAGTTTTTCGATCAAGTCCACCACGGCTTCAAGTCCGGGAGTCACTTCTTCAGCGGTGTCCGCGGTCTCCGGTTCGTCGTCAACATCATCCTCGTCCTCACCATCATCAACGGTGTTTTCAAGGATGTCCTCTTCGGTGGCTTCATCCGTGTCGGGGGCGGGGCTTTCGGTGGAGATCGGCTGCTCGTCATCCGCCTCAGGCTTGTCGCTTTCATCCGCCTCATCATCAAGTTCTGCAGGCTCCTGCTTGCGAGGCCGGTGGGCCACCACATCGATGTGCAGGTCATCAAAAGCAGGCTTGGCCTGCACCCACAGACGGCTTGGCTCCGGAGGCTCAATCTCGGAATGCTCGCCGCAGCCATGGTCCAGCGAGACCACACGGCCATCATCCGGGCTCCACTTGTTCGCGCATACGCCGAACAAACGGTCGAGCTCGCCCTTAAGCGGCACGAAGAAGCCACAGGTGGAACACAGATTGCCTTCGGCCGTCTTGGTGCTCAGCGCCTTTGGCCCACGAGGACCTTCGTACCAGCGCTTGGCAGCCTGTGCGCGGCCCAACGAGCTCAATACATGGCGACGGGTGAGACGAAACACCTCCACTGCGTCATTGACATCCTGCAGGGATGATTCCTGGACCTCGCCATCTTCGATACGCTCGTCATCCGGATTGGTGCCGATGGAATCGGTGGGAGACAGGTCGGTGGGCTCAAGACGGTCTTTCCACGGAATCCACTTGGGCGGCATCAGCGCGTCTTCGGTCGGAATCAGGGAGGACTCGTTCACCGTCCACGAATCCAATTCCTCATCGTGATACAGCGTTACCGACCACTGCCATCCCTCGTATCCGCGAATGTTCGCGGCGAAACGAAAATCGGTGACATGATCTTCAAGCTCATTGGCGACGACAAAGTCACCCACCTGATCAGGCTCGTCGGCCACTTCAAGCAGCACGGCCCGTGCAATGGCATGAGGATCCGGTGTCACGGCGGTTTCGATGGTGTCAGTCATGGGTCACATCAGTCCTGCACGTCGAATTGATCCGCCACGGCACGCAGCAGCGTGGCCAGCTTCTTGCTTTCGGCGGCGGAAGGGTAGCGATGGCGACGCAACGTGTTGCCGGCAGCGTCGAGCATCTTGATGAGGTCCTCGCAGATGGCGGCCATATCATCCGCCTTAGGACGAGTGGCCTTGACCAAGCTGGGACTGGAGGCGATCAGCTTCACATCCATGGCCTGCGGGCCACGCCGACCGTCCACCACGGAATACTCCACCTTGGCCCCTTTGCGCAGCGTATTGACGCCAGTAGGCAGGGCCTGAGCCGGCAGGAACACGTCCTTGCCTTCCTCACTGGTGATGAAGCCATATCCTTTGGCTGCGTCAAACCAACGAACTCGACCGGTGGGCATTGCGAACCTTCCTTCAATCCTCAACAGTAATAATGAACTGAAGGAATAGTGTACCTCACAGGTCTTGACCACACATCATGAGGCTGAGTCGTCTCACGATTTACGCTCACCGCCGAACCACGAGGACTTCTGCTTGGCTTCCTTGGTTTTGCCTGCGGTCTGTGCGGATTGGGCGGCGGGCATCTGCTCGATGGGCAGCACCACGGTGAAGGTCAGGCCTCCCCCATCGGTGGCCGTGGCACAGATAAAGCCATGATGGGCCTTGACCACGGACTGCGCGATGGCCATGCCCAGACCGGTGCCTCCCTTTTCACGGGCACGCGATGGGTCAGCCGTATAGAATCGTTCGAATATCTTTGGTCGGGATTCGTCCGGCACGCCAGGTCCATGATCCACAAATCGGAGCACGGCATACCGGTACCCAGTGCTCATCGATGCGCCTACTTCGGCGGCCTCTACGAAGCGGCGCATTGACGCGTCGGTAGCCGGTAAACCGGAAAGCTGCTTCGGGTCAATAGCCGCCGGCATCACGCCAAGAGCAATCTCCGCGGATGAATCAATCGGCGTGTATCGGTGAATATTGCCCACGATATTGGTCACTACCTGACGCAAACGCGAGGCATCACCAGGCAGGGTGATGGTCGGCCAGTCACCCTCAGTAAGGCTCAACGACGCCGGATGGTTCAGGTCACGGGCGGGCTCAAGCCCAATCAGCATACGGCCGATGGCACGGTCCGGATCGAGGGCGTGCAAATCATCAACGGCATCGGTAACTAGCGAGGAGAGTTTCACCGTGCCGGTCACATCGATGCCACGGCCCTCATCAAGCCGGGCCAGAGACAGCAAATCTTCGACAAGCACGGTCATACGCTGACTGGAACGTTCGATGTGTTCGATGGATTCATCGGCACGATCCAACGCCCCAGGCATATCGCGTTGCATCTTATACAGTTCCGCATAACCATGGATGGCGGCAAGCGGCGTGCGCAGCTCGTGACTGGCGTCGGAGACGAACCGCTTCATCTTGTCGGTGGTCTCTTCCTGCTCGTGGAAGCTGAGCTCTATTCGAGTCAGCATCGTGTTCAACGAAGCGGCCAGAGAGCCGACTTCCGTGTTCTCGGGAGCGGAAGGAATACGCTGGCTCAAATCACCGGCGGCAATCTTCGCGGCGGTTTTTTCCATGCGCTTCAGCGGGGTCATCGTGTGCTGGATGATCAATGTGGCCAGAGAACCACCAAGCAGCACCACGGCAATGCCGACCACGACGCAGTAACGGGAAAGCGTGCTGACGATGTCGATCTGATCGGACAAGGACAGGCCGATATACACCACGGCCCTCTCCTTGCCGTTCTCCGTGAACGTCATCGGCAGAATGCGCCACGGCGAACGCGCGGTACTCACCGCAGCATGATTGGCATTGGAGGAAGGATTGGACAGAATCGTGGTGACGGAATTCGAGGAGTTCGGAGCGTTCTTGGAACCCGAATTGCCGGCATCGTTGCCCGCGTCGTCTTGCGTGTTCGGATCGGTCTGCGGCTTGGTCGTATTGTTGGAATCCGAAGAATTGTTCTGTACCTGGACAACCTGCTTGACCACAGCCTGCGTGGTGAATGGCTGACCGAACGTGATGCCTGAGGTATCGCCGTCGGTGGGCAGCACCGGCACGGAGACGATGCCGTCCTGCAGCTGAGGCATCAGCGGCGTGACCACCAGCGGGTTACCCTCATTATCCAACGTGCCGTCGGTGTATTGAATCTGCAGAAAGTACGAGTTTGGCCCGGCATTGTCGTTTTTGGCAAGCGTCACGATATTCTCGAACACCATCTGGCTCTGCGATTTGAGCTGGTTGTCGGTTTTGCTCAACATATAGTTGCTCACCAACGCGCGGATGGAGAAGGAAATGACTGACACCCCGATCAGCAGCACGGCAATGGTGCAGGCCACAAGCTTGCTGCTCAGGGAGATACGGTCAAAATGGCCGAAGAACATGTTCTTCTTGCGATTGTGATGTTCTTTCATGCGTGCGACCGCCTCCGGGGCGGACGCAGGCATATTGGGCCGTGGCAACTTATCGGGCTCACTCATGATGGCTGGATTAGTTCTTCGGTTCGCGAATCATATAACCGATGCCGCGTTTGGTCTCGATCAGCGGCGTCACCTTGCGCTTGCCGCCTTCGCCATCGTCGACCTCGATGCCATCGACCTTCTTGCGCAGATACGAGATATACGATTCGACGATTGCGGCGTCACCGCCCCAGTCGTACTGCCAGACATGGTCTAGGATCTGCGCCTTGGACAGCACGCGGCCTTCATTGTCCATCAGGTAGCGCAGCAACTTGTATTCCGTGGGGCTTAAATCGATGGGCTGCCCGGCTCGCGATACATCATGCGAGTCCTCGTTAATCTCCAAGTCGGCCACACGAATAATCGGATCATCCTCAACCTGTTCGCGGGTGCGACGCAGAATCGCGCGGATACGGGCCACAACCTCCTCGAGGCTGAATGGCTTGGTCACGTAGTCGTCGCCGCCAACGGTAAGGCCCATGATCTTGTCCTGCGTGTCATCGCGTGCGGTCAGAAACAGTACGGGTGCGTCGATGCCCTCCTGACGGATGCGACGGGTTACGGTGAAGCCGTCAATGTCAGGCAGCATTACATCCAGCACGATGAGGTCGGGCCGTACCTTTTCGATGACTTCGATGGCTTCAGAACCGGAGGCCGCGGTGTTCACCTCGAATCCGGCAAAATGCAGCGAGGCGACGAGCAGTTCGCGGATGGAAGGTTCGTCATCAACAACAACAATCGATGCTTCAATAGGCTTACTCACGTACTCCAGATTGGTCTACTTCACTGGACGTTTCCTGAATGTCCTCTTGGAGTTCGTCCGCAGATTCCTGCCCGTCTTCGGAAGCCTGCTCGATTTCGGCTTCGGAATCCTTCTTGACTTCACGGCGACGGCGAACTATCACCATCACCACAACGAGAACGACCATGGCGGCCAAAGCCACGCCCATGGCGATCACGCCAATCGTCACCGTGGAGGATGAGGTGGAGGTCTTCTTGGATTTGGCGATCTGGTCCATCATCGCCGTGGCTGCCCCGGACCAATTCGGTGTGCTTTCCATCAGCTGCTGCTGCGCGGCTTCGGATAGTGCATCGACGGTTTTCTGTTGCTTGAGCCATTCGTCGGAATTGGAGGATACCGCCACCACGAGATTGCCATCGTTGGCGGCGACGGCGAGCAACACGGTGTTTGCCTTCGGCTTAGTGGACTCCAGCACCGTGCTCGCCCATTTCTGCGGTGTCTGCTCACTGTTAAAGCTGGACAGATACAGCAGGTGCACATGCACGCCGGTTTCCTTCTCCGTCTTGGCTATGGCATCCGAGACCTCGGTGGCATGTGAGCCGAGCAGATTCTCCGTATCGGTGATGTTGTCGGTTATGGTCACGCTGCTGTTCGCGTCGGTACCCGTGCTGCTGGAATCATCCGCATACGCGTCCGCAGTTATCCACATCGATCCCAATACAGTCGCAACAACCACGGCAATGGCGCAAACAAGCCGTTGGAAGGCCTTTGCGCTTCCGGAAAAACGGCCCCGCACCGAAGCTGGAACCACAATGGTCGTTTTTCCATCTGTCCAATGCAAATCTGTCATATTCTCCACCTTAGCGGCCGGTATTGGCAATAACGGTCGTCATATCAGCGCTCATTGTTTTAGGAAAGGAGCAACAATGCCCCAATATCAAGTGGATTCAGAACAAATCCAAGCCTCTTCGGCCGCGGTGAACAGCTCGATTGCACAAATCAGGCAAGCCGTGGGCGGTATGTATACCAATCTCAACGCCCTGCAGAACGTATGGCGAGGTTCGGCGGCCACCCAATTCACCACCGTGGCGGCTCAATGGCGAGCGGCGCAGCAACAAATGGAGGCTTCCTTGGAGTCCATTCAACGTGCGCTGGCCCAAGCCTCCAACGTCTATGCAGACGCGGAGACGCAGGCATCCCGTTTGTTTGCAGGCTAAGCGTCATCATAGGCCCGCGAAGCGGGTGGGGATGATCCTCTACGTATGCTTCGTGTAACCACCCCCAGTCAGCTACGCTGACAGCCCCCGCCATCGGGGGCTAGTGCGCACAAGACAGCAAGAAGGGGAACTCCTTGTAGGAGTTCCCCTTCTTTGTCAGCTAGCAACTAGTCGCGTGCGAATCAGTAGCCCATGTCGGCACCGGCGGCCGGGGCAGCGGCCTTCGGCTCCGGCTTGTTGGCGACGACGGCCTCGGTGGTCAGGAACAGACCAGCAATGGAGGCGGCGTTCTGCAGAGCGGAACGGGTCACCTTGACCGGGTCAGTCACACCGGCGGCCAGCAGGTCCTCGTAGGTGTCGGTGGCGGCGTTGAAGCCTTCGCCATCGGGCAGAGAACGAACCTTGTTGATCACCACGTCGCCGGACACGCCAGCGTTCTCGGCAATCTGCTTGATCGGGGCTTCGATGGCGCGGAACACGATGGCGGCACCGGTAGCCTCTTCGCCGGTCAGGGAGGTGACGGCCTCAGCCTTCTCGGCCTTGGCAGCAGCCTGAACGAGGGCCACGCCACCGCCGGGCAGCAGGCCTTCCTCAATGGCGGCCTTGGCGTTACGCACGGCATCTTCGATGCGGTGCTTGCGCTCCTTGGCCTCGACCTCGGTGGCAGCGCCGACCTTGATGACAGCCACGCCGCCGGCCAGCTTGGCCAGACGCTCCTGCAGCTTCTCACGGTCGTAATCGGAGTCGGTGTTCTCAATCTCGGCGCGAATCTGAGCCACGCGAGCGTCGATGTCTTCCTTGGAGCCAGCGCCCTGAACAATGGTGGTCTCGTCCTTGGAGACGATGACCTTCTTGGCGTGGCCGAGCACGGAGGTGTCGACGGATTCGAGCTTCAGGCCCAGCTCATCGGAGACAACCTGAGCACCGGTCAGGATGGCCATATCCTGCAGCATGGCCTTGCGGCGGTCACCGAAGCCCGGAGCCTTGACAGCGCAGGACTTGAAGGTACCACGAATGTTGTTCAGAATCAGGGTCGGCAGAGCCTCGCCGTCAACATCCTCAGCGATGATCAGCAGCGGCTTGCCGGTCTTCATGACCAGCTCGGCCACGTGCACGATGTCCTGCTGGGAGGAGACCTTGCCGGAGGTCAGCAGAATGTACGGATCCTCGAGCACGGCGGTCTGGTCGTCAGCGTTGGTGACGAAGTACGGGGCAATGTAGCCCTTGTCGAAACGCATGCCCTCGGTGAAGTCGAGGTCCAGACCGAAGCGGTTGTTATCTTCAACGGTCACAACGCCATCCTGGCCGACCTTGTCCAGAGCCTCAGCGATCTTCTCGCCGACCTCGGGGTCAGCAGCGGAGATGGTGGCGGTAGCAGCAATCTGGTCCTTGGTCTCAACGTCCTTGGCAGCAACGACGAGCTCCTTGACGATGACCTCGGTGGCCTTCTCAATGCCGCGACGCAGCGCGATCGGGTTGGAACCGGCGACCACGTTCTTCAGACCCTCGTGGACCAGGGACTGGGCGAGCACGGTTGCGGTGGTGGTACCGTCGCCGGCGACGTCGTCGGTCTTCTTGGCGACTTCCTTGACCAGCTCGGCGCCGATGCGCTCGTACGGATCCTCAAGGTCGATTTCCTTGGCAATGGACACGCCATCGTTGGTGATGGTCGGAGCGCCGTAGGTCTTGTCGAGCACGACATTGCGGCCCTTCGGACCCAGGGTGACCTTGACGGTGTTGGCGAGCTTGTCGAGGCCCTCCAGCATGCCCTGACGGGCTTCCTCATCATAAGAAATGATCTTTGCCATGGTTGTGTTGTTCCTCCAAATGGCTAGGTATACCAGTTATCACTCGCAAGCGCCGATCCGTGGCAACCAACCGTCAGCTGCCGGTTATCACTCTCGACCTCCGAGTGCTAACTGAGACATTAGCACTCGCCCTTGCCGAGTGCCAACATGACTATCGGCGATTGCGCTTTGGGCATGAAAAAGCCCCGACCATTACAACGGTCAGGGCTTGAAGTACGTGTTTCCTTGCGCGCTTGCTCATTCAGAGCGGGCTTCACCGGAGGACAGCTTGACGACTTCCTTCGCCTGCGTGCCCTTGCCGGACGAGGCGGGCGTATACTCCACGCGATCACCCTCGTACAGCATCTTGAATTTATTGGTGCTGCCGTCGTCCTTGATTTCCGCGTAGTGCACGAAAACATCCTCGCCGCCGTCGTCCGGCTGGATGAACCCGAACCCCTTCTTGGCAAGGAAGAACTTCACGGTACCTTGTGCCATATCTGATCTTTCCTTTGTTCCCTTAGGCGTCGCGACACAAACCTATAGGGAACGTAGAAAGAACCGCATCGCGCTCCCCCTACCTCGCGACTAGTGCACGATTGTACCGTGACGAGGGAACAATACAAACCGAAACAGTAACTATTTGCTCAAGTTTCTCCTATGAAAGTGGCCACCATCACATTACTGATGGCGGCCACGGAGAAAAAGGTACTGTGAATGCCTAGTTCAGCAGCACGACGGTGATGGGAGCGGCAAGCCCCTGAACCTGTTCAACGGCACTGATGCCCAGTGTCGAAGCCACATCTTCGGCGGTGGCCTTGTCCGCCTCATTTTGATACCACACCACGGTGGAGGTCGGCACCGATCCGGTCGGATTTGCGGCTTCCACGCTGGTGTATCCGGCGGTCTGAAGCACGTCGGCCTTCTGGCCCGCGTATCCGCTGATACCGGTGGCATTAATCACCCGCACTTGGGTGGCCTTGTTCACAATCGCTGCGGCCTGATCCTGCTGGGCGCTCTGACCGGCATTATCGGTAGCGGCGGAATTGGATTGAGCATTCGAGGAATCAGTATTCTCGGACTTGGTATCAGAAGAGTCGGTGGAATCGGACTTGGCGTCGGACGAGTCCTTCTTTTCTGTATCGGAAGTCTGAGCGGTCTGCGAGGAAGTATTCAAATTCAGGATGTTCTTGTACTCTCCGGTAACCCAGGCCCATGCACCGAAACCGCACAGCGCCGCTACGAGAATCACGATGACGAACGGTGCGATACGCGAAATAACCGAACGGGAACCGCGGTGGACGCCCACCGGCCCCTTGGGGGGATTATCGAAGACGTCCTGCTCGTACGATTCGTAGGTCACCTTGTCGCGCGCCATAAAGCCGCCCTCCTTTATACACAAACTACCCACGAGTGTAACCGCCACACGGGAAATGAGCCACCTCGCCACAACCCCATGCACCGTATATGCACGTTTGACTACAGTAATGAACCATGATCAAACCATTGAGAGAACTGGTAGAGCCCGGATGGGCAAACGCACTGGCCGATGTTGAGCCGACCATCCACCGCATGGGCGATTTTCTCCGGGAGGAGAACGCCGCAGGCAGACCCTGGCTGCCGGCCAGCCACAATATTCTCAGGGCCTTTACCATTCCGTTTGATTCGATCAAGGTACTGATCGTGGGCCAAGACCCCTACCCCACTCCCGGGCATCCGGTGGGACTGAGCTTCTGCGTGGCACCGGAGGTACGACCACTGCCGAAGAGCCTGATTAATATCTATAAGGAACTGGTTGACGATCTAGACGTGCCGATGCCCCCGAACGGAGACCTGACAGCATGGACCGAGCGCGGGGTCATGTTGCTGAACAGGTGCTTGACCGTGGGAGTCGGACGCCCCAACTCCCATCAGGGCAAAGGCTGGGAAGAAGTCACCGAAGCCGCTATCCGAGCATTAAACGCACGCGTGGACGGCAACGGCAAACCGAAGCCCTTGGTGGCTATTCTATGGGGACGCAACGCGCAGAGTCTGGAACCGCTGCTCACCAACGCCTTTATTATTAAGTCACCTCATCCGAGCCCGCTTTCCGCATCCCGAGGTTTCTTCGGCTCCAAACCTTTCTCTCGAGCTAATCAGGCCCTTATCAACATGGGTGCCGAGCCCGTGGATTGGAGTCTGTAATCCCTCCGCCGTCAGCGTGAGTCGTTAGAGTGGTGGGCATGACTTTGTTCCCTACGCAACCGAACATGCCTCCGAAGCCGGCCGCCGCGCGTCCAGCAGCCGTTCCTACGCCCAGTGCGGCGGCGCCGCTCGGCGCCGATGATGCCAAGCGCGCACGCGCCTTGGCAGACAGCATCCGCGCACGCTTTGCCCAAACGCTGGTCGGACAAGACAATCTTCGTGAGTCGTTGATCGTGACGCTGGTGGCGGGCGGCCATATTCTTATCGAATCCGTGCCCGGCCTGGCTAAGACCACCGCGGCACAGACGCTTGCCACATGCGTATCCGGCTCGTTCAAGCGCGTACAGTGCACGCCGGATCTTATGCCTTCCGATCTGGTGGGCACTCAGGTATTCGATTTTGCCTCGCAGAAATTCACCACACAGATCGGCCCCATTCACGCCAATTTTGTGCTGTTGGACGAAATCAACCGCTCCAACGCCAAGACCCAATCCGCCATGCTTGAGGCGATGGCGGAAGGCACGACCACTATTGGCGGCCAGCGCATAGCCCTGCCCAAGCCGTTCATGGTCATCGCCACCGAGAACCCCATCGAGGAAGAAGGCACGTTCAACCTGCCCGAAGCCCAGATGGACCGCTTTATGATGAAGGCCGTCATGACCTATCCCACTGCGGATCAGGAAGCGCGCATGCTGGCCATGCTCACCCGCCGCGGTTCCGACATGATCGGACCGGACAGCATCACCGGCGAGCGCATCACCGTTGCCGACGTGGACTTCCTGCGTACGGCCGCACGCCGCGTGCATGTCTCCGACGCCATCATGCGTTATGCAGTCGATATCGCCGCCACCTCACGAGGGGCCGGTTCCAGGCCGATCAAGGGATTGTCGTCCCTGGTTCGTCTGGGTGCCTCCCCGCGTGCCACCATCGCTTTGATTCGCATCGGTCAGGCCAAGGCATTGCTCTGCGGCCGCGACTACGTGGTGCCGGAAGACATCAAGGCCTTTGCCCACGAAGTGCTGCGCCACCGTATCATGCTCACCTTCGAGGCATTGGCTGATGGTGTGGTCAGCGATCAGATCGTAGACAAGATCGTCGAAACGGTTCCCGTTCCGTGAGTTCCGTTTCCGTCCGTAAGAAGATAGAGGCCCTTGGCACCCAGATGAGTCTGCCTACCGTAAGGAAGGCATTGGGTGTGTTGGAGGGCGAACACGCATCCGGCCGCCGTGGCGGCGGGGGTGACGTGATGGATATGCGCGCCTATGAGCCGGGCGACGAGTCTCGTCTGATCGACTGGAAGACCAGTGCTCGTCAGGGTCGCCCTATGGTGGTGCAGCGCGAACGTCTGTCTACCTCCCGTGTCTGGCTGCTCATGGATGTGGGCCGTGAGATGACCGGCATATGCCCTTCCGGAGAACAGGCATACGAGGTGGCCGCCAATGCGTTGCGCATGTTCGCCGCGCTGTCGATGCGACGCGCCGATGACATCTCTCTGGTGTTCGGCGACGAGTCAAGCATCACGCGCATTCCATTCAATGGCGGATTCGCGCAGTTTGAACGCACGTTGGATACCGCATTGCGCCGCAACTGGAACCATGGGCGCAATATCGATGCATTGCTGGAATATGCACGCCGCATCAAAGACCACGAAGCCCTCATCGTGTTGGCCACCGACGAGCATGCGATGGCCGAACGACACATCATACAATTCCGTCGCATTGCCCGAACGCATCCGGTGGTGCTAATCGATGTGGCCACCTTAAACCCGTTTTTGCCGGTATCTCACGGTCATCGTGCTCCTCTGGATGGCACGACCGGCCGCCGTGTGCCGGCATTCCTGCGGTCCCGGAAAAGCGCCAATGAGGTTTCCACTCATCGTGAATACATGGCCGCAGCGTTGGAGCAGGAACTGACCCGTGCTGGCTCTCACATGATTCGTGCCACTTCCAGCGAGGCCATGTTCGATCGCTTTGTCACATTGGTCTCCCGCGCACTGGCAAGGACCACGCGCAACCAGCTTGGTTCCGCCCCCGACCTGATGTTGGCAGGTAACCGATGAGCAATACCGTTATTCTCGCCGTTGACCCCAGCGATCTGCAGACGGTTGACGCTTTGACTTTGGCGGGACCATTAACCGCCCTCGTGGCGGTGTGCCTGGCATTGGCCGTGGTATTGGTGATTACGGTCATAGTGATGTCCCGCCCAAGGCGAAACTCCGCAAAAGCCACGCAGCCAAGGGGCGCACATAATGAGGCGGGACCAAAGGCCACATGGCATGCCCGCATCAACGACGTACTGAGCCGTTATGAATCCGGAACGCTCAATCGTGAAGACGCGTTTGTGGAGCTGGCTCTTATCGCCCGTGATTTCGCAGGTGCTTCCAGCGGCAAACGACTGGAGGCCAGCACACTCGCCGATTTGATGCGTCTGCCGCGCACACCGGCGAATCGTCAAGGTCTGGATACGTTGCGTCACACCATCGAAGCCCTGTACCCACCTGAATTTGCCGATCCTTCGTTGAACACGCTGGCCAAGAGCGTTACCGTGAAGGAAGCTGCCGGCTGGGTCTCGAATCTGGTGGAAAGGTGGCGATCATAATGTTGTCATGGCAATGGCCTTGGGCCGCTCTTGCCGGCGTTCTGATCGCCGCAGCGATCATCCTGTTGTTCGTCGCATTCTCCCGTCGAGTCAAGCCCGCGGACGAGGCAGTATTTTCGCTGGACGATGATCTCAACACCGAGCATGCGTCACGTCTGTTCCGCCAATGGCGGGCATTGGGACGACTGGCAGTCGCTCTCTTGGTGATCGCGCTGGTACTGGCCATCGCGTTGGTGGCACGCCCCTCCCAAGTCGATTCCAGCGATGAACGCGCCTCCAGCCGCGACATCGTGCTGTGCCTGGATGTCTCCGGTTCCACACTGCCCTACGACCGCGAAGTCATCGACACCTATCTGGAATTGGTGAAGCATTTTGAGGGTGAGCGCATCGGCATGAGCATCTTCAATTCCACGTCACGTACGGTGTTCCCCCTTACTGACGACTACGAACTGGTCACCGAGCAGCTGACCGCAGCCAGCAAGGCGCTCAAGGGCGTGCAGACACAGGACGACATCGACAAGATGTCAGACGCCCAATATCAGAAAATCGCGGACTGGCTGGAAGGCACGCAGAACCGTAAGGACGCCACCTCGCTTATCGGCGACGGCGTGGTCTCCTGCGCGGCCATGTTGCCCGGCTTCGCCTATGGTGCCGCCAATGAAACGAACGCCAAGCGCCAACGCGCGGCTTCCATCGTGCTGGCCACCGACAATATCGTCTCCGGGCAGGAAACGTATTCCCTCACCGAGGCACTGGACCTGACCGAGCAGACCATGATTACCGTCGATGGCCTGTACTCCGGCCCGAAAACCAGCGAGTCCGATCAGACCACCGCCGACATGAAATCCGCTATCGAAGCTCATGGCGGTGTGTTCCTCACCCAATCGGATGGCGCGTCCGTCAATGAATTGGTACGTGATATTCAGTCGCGCAGAGACACCGAGTCCGACAACCAGTCGAAGGCATCCATGACGGACGCCCCCGGACTGTGGGTGCTGGCGCTGGCCGTGATTCTTATTATCTGGATTGCATGCACCTGGAGGCTGAGACGATGAACGGATTCACCTTCTCCCCCGCCTTGGGATGGCCTGTTGGCGGCGCTTTGGCAGCCATCGCATTGGTGCTGGCCGTGGTCGAAATCGTGCTTTTCGTTCGCCGCCGTCGCAAAGCCTCCAGCGACGAGACCATTGGCGCCACCATTCGCCGCACATTGATGCTCGTGATTGCGGCAATAATGCTGCTGACCCCCAGCGTGGTGACACCGACCACATCCCGAGCCATCAATGCCACTGATGTGATTGTGGCCGTCGATACCACCGGCTCGATGGCGGTGGAAGATGCCACATATGGCTCCACCGAAGCCATTACGCGCATCGACGCCGCGCGAAAGGCTGTGCACGACATCACGTCAGCCTATCCGAACGCCAGTTTCGCTGCCCTGCGATTCGGTGCCTCGGGCACCTTGGACGTACCGCTTACGCCAGATACTCCGGCCATCAACAATTGGGCGGACACTCTGGCTGTCGAGGCCACCTCCGTCTCCGCCGGATCCAGCCTTGATGCGCCTATCGACCAGTTGCTGCTCACCGCCAAATCAATCCGTGAAGCCCACCCGGACGATGCAATCGTGCTGTATCTCATCACTGATGGAGAGCAGACCTCCAACGTCACCCGCCGCACCTTCTCCTCGCTGCGCCAATATCTCAATGACGGATTCACCGTCGGCGTGGGCTCGACGGAAGGCGGGAAGATTCCGGTCATCGCTGATGGCGTGAGCGCCACCGACGCGAATGCCGCCGACCAGTGGGTCACCGATCCGGATACCGGTGAAGCCGGCATCTCCAAAATGGACGAGCAGAACCTCAAGGACATCGCCGACGAAATCAGCGGCACCTACGTGCCTGTGAATGCTTCATCGGCCTTGGCTGATCAGGTGTCCGCCAAGGCCTCAAAGCAATGGCGAACCACTGTCACCACCAAAAAACGCACTCGCACCACTGCAGTGGTCTGGCCGCTGGCAATCGCACTGGCAGTGCTGTTGGCGTGGGAATTCGGCGCGTGGATCGCCACATCAAGGAGACTGCTATGAGCACAGGCAAGACTTCTCGAAACGCCCGGCTCCCCTTTGGCGCGCGCATCGCATTGGCCATCGCCGCTGCGGTGCTGGTACTGATTGCCGGTGTGGCCGGGGCTAACCTGTCTGCCACCGTTACGTTCAACCGAGCCACCGCATCGCTGAAGGCCAATATCAAGGCCGCTCAGGACGAGTCCACCGACATGGATACGCTCAACGCCCAGCAACAGCAGACCGATGCCCAATTCGCCGAGGCCAACAGCATGCGCGCGGTGCTGCTGCCGCAGATCAAAGATGCCATCGATGCCAATGCCGCAGCCTCCGCACAGCTGACGAAGATCACCTTGCAACAGGTCGAGGCACAGCGCAACGGTACGGATGCCCAGAACAGCACCGATGCACAAAGCTCAAGCACATCGAACGGCAACGCCACCAAGAGCGGGAATCTGACCGATGAGCAGAAAAAGCAGGTGGAGGAGCTGATGAAGGCCAACCAGCAGTCCACCGACACGCAGGCGAATACCGATACTTCCAATCAGAAAGCGGAACAGAACGCGGGCAGCGGCGCTTCCAAACCGTGGTAATGGGTGATGGGTGCGCCATCCATATCATTCATGGTGATTGTGGATAACTGACTGCTTTCGGCAAGCTGGAACCACATAAGTCGTTTCGGCTGGACATGGGCGTCTCCAATCCTTTTAGCTGGGTATATGAACATACCCGGTATCAATCCAACACCAGCAGGTGTCGCCGGCAATTCGGCGGCACCGTTCAATTACGGAGTCTGCCCCTGCCATGCGGCAGTGCAACGCAGCCGTGACCTCGTTGCGACGCAACGAGCCTCCACCATCGCAACGATAGATCGCACTGCGGCCGCTATCGTCTGCTCGAAAGACATCGCGTGGGCCGGACCGGCGTCTGAGGAATTCCGCTCCCGCCTGGACGAATTTCGGTCCAAAGCCGCACTGTTGGCTGACGACATGGAGGCTACCCACCGATTGGTTTGGGGGTCGGCATGACGAACGGAAACCATTACTGGCAGGTGGAAGCCAGCATTTACGGTGGAGCCGGCTACGCGCCAGCCACACGCAAGGAATACGCGGCTATCGCCAAATCACTGGAGAGCGAAGCCGCCGCACTCGAAGCGTGTGCTGCTTCGTGGGATGCGGGAGCCTTGCAATTACAGGCACACCGTTCCAGCGCGCCGATGTGCCCCGCACTATCACCAGGGAACCCTTCGATAGCCTACGCTCACACCTCGCTGCCATATGCGTCTGTGGGAGCACGGTGCACTGAACATGCGGCGATGTGCCGGCAGTTCAGTCAAGATCTTGCCAGCACCGCACAGCTGCTGATTCGCGCGCATTCGCTGTATTCCGATGCCGAGCTGGTTGCTAGACGGGTGTTCAGCGAAACGTTGCAGGCCGCCACCCAGCGGTACCCTCAATACGCGCTGCTCGGCTTGGGAGCCGTAGCCGCCGGTGGTTTTCTGGCCGGATGGGCCATTGATGGCAAACCGAACCTTGTGTGGATGTCTACGGCCACCTATCCGTTCCAGGAGGGAGTATTAAGCGGTTTTGGTGCGATGCTCGGCTTCGTGAGACCGGGACAGGGCATATTAAGCACCAATGAGGTCAATAAAGGCGCCGGCACCATCGCAGTATTCTCAGGGCCGCTCAAAGATCTCTTCCAAGGGAACCAGCTCACTGTGCAGGAGGTGCACACCGACGCCGAAGTCGTTCAGGCAAGCAGCTCGGTGGCCGAATCAATGGAGAACCTGAGGCGACTGGCGGAGGAACGGCTCGGAAAAATATCGCTCGACAGCGGTTTGGAATACGGCACCATCGCGATTCAACGATACAAACGCTCCGATGGGACGAATGCCTGGCTCGTTACGATTCCCGGAACCGACGGGCAAGACGATTCCCCGTTTGGTTGGGAACAGAACATAGAGCTGATGAGTGCATACGCCTTGCGCCGCAGGAAGGCGGACAGCGCGCGGATGGTCGCCGAAGCAATGCGGCAGGCCGGCATCAAATCGGATGAACCGGTGGCCCTTATCGGTCATTCGCAAGGAGGAATCGCCGCGGCGGCCATCGCCTCGGATTGGGCGGATCAGTACAACATCCAACATGTGGTGACCGCAGGCTCGCCGATAGCGAACCATCCGATTCCGGAACGAACTTGGGTAACCAGCGTGGAAATCGATGACGAACTGGTAGCCGCGTTGGATGGTGCCGCCAATCCGGCCAAGGCCCATTGGCTGACGGTGAGCGGTCATGTCACGCCTGCACCGGCTCCTACGCCAAGCACTGTTGATGCAGATGGCTTCTGCACACCGGGAAGCGTATCCATCGCAGGCCATACCCCATATGATGCGGCACAGGTTTCCGGCGAGCCCACCGATGGCCGTGAGATCAGCCACTGGCTCAAGTACCATCAGGCCGCTTACCGGAATGCCTCCGACCTTGGCTCCCCCGCCGTGCAACGCCACGAAGCGCATTTCCAGCACGTTATCGACGGGGAGCTCAAGGAGACCCGCTATTACCAAGGTCGCATGTCTCGGGCACAGGCATCAGGCCATGGAGGACGGTAAGCCCTCCATGCGGAGTAATCCCCCAGTCAGGCGCGACGCTCGATGAGCGCGCGGCCGGAGGCGAGACGGTCGAGCACGCCGGTTTTGGCGATGGCGAGCATCAGATACCAGGCCATCACGCCGCTGATCAGCACGCCGCCGGTGATTTCCGAAATCATGTGCACGATGCCGCGCGGGCTCACGAACGACACACCCACATAGCGGAACAGCATGAGATAAATGCCGTATTCCAAGGCGACCAAAGCGCCGGATGCGATGGAGATCGGCAGATTGAACATGCGGTAACGCGTCGCGGCAAATGGAAGCTCGGCAAACACGCCCTGCAGCAACGCCGAAATGATGACGAAGCCCAAATCGAACTGGCTGCCGATCACCGTCTCGACCAGTGTGCCGATAAGGTTCACGTACAATGCCGCACCGGGCTTACGCAGAATCAGCACAGCCAGGGTGCCGGAGAAGTACCAGACGGCGTGCACGATGCTGGCAAAGCCGGGAAGAATCGCACCGAACACCGAGGAGATCGGCATGTAGGCAAAGTTGAAGCCCCAGAAGATTACGCCGCAGGCCGCGCCCAGCGTAGCGCCGACCGCAATGTCCAACGGCTGCCATTTCAGCGACGATACGGCGACTGGACGTTTGGGAAGAGTATGGATATTGACGGTTTCGGGCATGGTAATCTCCTTGCCTTAAGGGCCGCACACAGTAATCGGATCGGGGGCGTTCCTTGACCTGCGCGGCTCGGGCGGGAACGCCACACCACAGTATAGCCGCTCGGTTCACGGCTGGAAGTACCCTTGGAGGTTATGAAGCTTACCGATATTTCCCCCGCAATCGCATTGACCCCGCTTGACGGCCGCTACCATAAGGCCACCGCTCCGCTCGTTGAATACATGAGCGAACCCGCCCTCAACCGTGAACGTATGCGTGTCGAAGTCGAATGGATGATTCTTCTGGCCAACGGCTTCGAGGGCAACGGCAACCAGCCGATCGTTGACGGCGTCAAACCGTTCACCGAGGCCGAGCAGGCCTTCCTGCGTGCCATTCCCGAGGATTTCGGCGCTGAGGGCATCAAGCAGCACGCCGCTCACGAGGCCATCACCCACCACGATGTGAAGGCTGTGGAGTACTACATCGACGACCAGATCGACAAGGCTCCGACCGAGCTGACCAACATCAACGATGAGCTGAAGACCCTCGTGCACTTCGCCTGCACGTCCGAAGACATCAACAACCTCTCCATCGCCCGTTGCGTCAAGAACGCCATGGAGAACGTGTGGACCCCTGAGTTCGAGCGCATCATCGATCACCTTGCCAGCAAGGCCGAAGAGTTCAAGGACATGCCGCTGCTCTCCCTCACCCACGGCCAACCGGCAACGCCGACTACGCTCGGCAAGGAGCTCGCCGTCTACGTCTACCGTCTGAACCGCCAGCTCAAGCACCTCGAAAATCAGGAATACCTGGGCAAGATCAATGGTGCGACCGGCACGTTCGGTGCCCATCTGGCCGCCTGCCCGGATGTCGACTGGGTCGCCGTCTCCCGCGAGTTCGTCACCAACCGCATGGGACTGACCTGGAACCCTCTGACCACGCAGATCGAAAGCCACGACTGGCAGGCCGAGCTCTACTCCACCGTCTCCCACGCCAACCGCATCATGCACAACCTGTGCGTGGACGTGTGGATGTACATCTCCCGTGGCGTGTTCGCCCAGGTGCCGGTCAAGGGCGCCACCGGCTCCTCCACCATGCCGCACAAGGTCAACCCGATCCGTTTCGAGAACGCCGAAGCCAACTTCGAGATCTCCTGCTCGCTGCTCGACACCCTCTCAGCCACGCTGGTGGAATCCCGTTGGCAGCGCGATCTGACCGATTCGACCACCCAGCGCAACATCGGTTCCGCACTCGGCTACTCGCTGCTTGCCCTGACCAACCTTATGGGCGGCCTCGAATCCATCCACCCGAACACCCACGTCATCGAGCGTGAGCTTGACGACAACTGGGAAGTGCTTGGCGAGCCGATTCAGACCGCTATGCGCGCTTGCGAGCTCAAGGGTCTGCCGGGCATGGACAAGCCGTACGAGAAAGTCAAGGAGCTCATGCGCGGCCACACCATCAACAAGGAGCAGGTCGAACAGTTCATCGACCAGCAGTCCTTCGACCCGGAAACCGCCGCTCGTTTGAAGGCTCTGACCCCCGCCACCTACACCGGCGTGGCCAGCCAGCTTGTCGCCTTCGATCGCTGAGCCCGGCTCACCCCGCACACTCCAACACCATCGAACTGAACCGAACAAGGACAGGCGTCAGGTAGCTATTTCATGACCACTGAACAGGATCAGTCCACTACGGAAGATCGCCCGAGCGAGGCATCTTCCTTCACCTCCGACCGGCCGATTGCCTCTGGCGACGGCCGGTCGGCCGATTATCCCGTCGAACAGTCGGACTCTTCCATGAATAGCTCCGGCAAAGGCTCTGGACCCTATATCGACGACATCGCCCCACGCCGCACCCGCGATTTTGGCGATCTGACCCGCGCCGGGCTGTCGTTGCTCATGGCAGCGGTGGTCATGGTGTTTGCCGTATACCTTGGCGGTATGACCCGCGGCGTCGAATCCGACGCCCATACCGCAGCCACAGCCATTAATTGGTTGGCTGATTTTCCCTCAACCGTACTTACCCAGCTAGCCACCATCGTCATCGTGGTAATCGTGCTGGCGCAATTGCTGATAGCCCGGGAATGGCTGCAGGCCGCGGTCTCTGCCTTGGCTATGTTTGCCGGCTATGGTGTGGTGGCCGCCATATCCATACTGATTAGTGGATTGCATGATTACACGCTGGCACTGGCTTTGGTCTCTGCCGCCACTTCCTTCGGGTCGGCTCTGCTGCCCAGCATCTATGGTGGCATGGCGGCTTTCCTGACTGCGGCAGGCCCTCGTCGAACCCGCTCCACGGTCAAGTGGGGATGGAATATTCTGTACGCCACCGCCGCAGTGATGGTCGTCCTCTCCTGGCACTCCGTAACCGGCATGCTGGTTTCCATGGCAGCCGGCCGTGCGATGGGCATGCTTATCCGTTTTCTTATCGGCACGCAAAACAAAGGCGTGTGGGGCGATGAGCTTGTTGCCACATTGCACAGCATCGGCCTGGATACGGCATCGCTGATTCGCCATCAGGAGTTGGACGACGGCAAGGGCAAATCCTTGGCCGCCACATTGGACGACGATCTGACCGAGGGATCGCGCATTTATGATCTCGAGACCACGGATAATCGCCGTTTCATCGTCTCCGTCATAGACGCGCAGACGCATACCGCCGGCTATCTCAAACAGCTGTGGGACTGGGCCCGATTCACCAGCGTGTCCATTCGCCGAGACCGTTCCGTGCGAGACGCCGTCCAGCATCATTTCGCCATGCTGCTGGGATTACACAGCATCAATCTACCGGCTCCGATCGTATATGGCATCGCCGATACCGATGAGTCCGCCATTCTGGTGCTGGATGCGCATACCATCGAAATGCCCGCCAATCTCAATACCCTGACCAAGGCCGATGCCGTGGCGTATATGCGCTACTTGTCCGTGGCGAATCGCAGAGGTTACACGCACCGCCGCATCACCCCCGATACGCTTGCCCGGCTCGAGGACGGCACCGCAGTAATTGCCGGTTGGCTCAACGGCGACAACGCCTCCGCCTCGGCCAACACCGCACTGGATAAGGTGCAGCTGCTCACACTGTTCGCTGCGCTGATCGGCGTGGAGCCGACGATTGAAGCGGCCCGGGAGACTTGGGGCGACGCCACGCTGACCTCCCTCGTGCCATTCATCCAAAAAGTCGCGGTGCCCTCCCCCACACGCGCACTGGACACTTGGGATAAGCAGCTGCTCACAGCATTGAGAAGCCGTATCAACGCCATGGCCGATGAAGACGTTGTGGAATCCACCGAACCGGCGACGCTTGCCCGATTCTCCTGGCGCTCGATGCTGACCATGCTGCTGGTCATCGTTGCCGTAGTGGTGGTGTTCACACAGCTCAATCCCGAAGAAATTATCACTGCGCTGTCCAACGCCAGCCCGTTGATGGCGGTGGTCACGCTGCTCTTCGGTGTTTGCGGATGGATTGGATCGTCGATTTCGCTGGGGTCCTTGATAGATCGTGATAAGCGCGATAATACGGGCGTGTTCATGAGTCAGGTGGCGGGTGGATTCGCCACTGTCTCAATGCCTGCAGGCGTGGGGCCCTCGTTCGTCAATCTGCAATTCCTGCGCAAATCGGGATATCGGAACACCCAGGCCACTGCGATTATGAGTGCGGCGCTGGTGGTGTATTACGCCGTCTACTTCTCCATGCTGGTGCTGATTGGCCTGTTCACCGGGCGTAGCACGTTCTCCGGTTCGATTCCGACCAATACCCTGGTCATTGTGCTGGGAGCAGTGGTCGTGGTGATTTCCGTGGCGATGATGATTCCTCCGCTACGACATCTGGTGACACGCCGTCTGGTGCCTCTGGCCAAGACCTATATCAACCAGTTGCTGGACGTACTTTCCCAGCCTCGTCAACTGACCATCAGCTGCCTGGGCGCATTGTTCCAAAACGTGACAACCGGCTTGGCATTCTGGTCGGCGTTGCAGGCTTTTGGCCATACTTCCAACCCCATAGAGACGACTTTCGTGTTCATGCTGGCATACGCACTCGGTTCCGCCGTTCCCACCCCCGGCGGCCTGGGCGGTGTGGAAGCCGCATTGACATTCGCATTCGTGGCGGTCGGCGTGCCACAGGGCGTGGCATTGTCTGCCACACTGCTGCATCGTGTGGTGTTCTACTGGCTGAGAATCCCCCTCGGAGCAGCTGCCATGAAGTGGCTGGACAAGCACAATCTCGTCTGATTTTTGCCCTTGCCCTCCCCTCGAAAAAAACACATAAATCCTATATAAAATGCGGGTTTTCGCAGTCACATGCGCTATTATCATTGATTGAACGGGCAAAGCAACAAATGCCGCCCCCTGACCAAGAAGGATGCTTTATGGCATACAACAAGTCTGATCTCGTTTCCAAGATCGCCCAGAAGTCCAACCTGACCAAGGCTCAGGCCGAAGCTGCCGTCAACGCTTTCCAGGACGTGTTCGTCGAGGCAATGAAGTCCGGCGAAGGCCTGAAGCTCACCGGTCTCTTCTCCGCTGAGCGCGTCAAGCGCGCTGCTCGCACCGGCCGCAACCCGCGCACCGGTGAGACCATCAACATTCCGGCTTCCTACGGCGTTCGCATCTCCGCCGGCTCCCTGCTGAAGAAGGCCGTCACCGAGTGACCTGCCGCTAGCAGCGAGAGTCTCGTAGAGTAACAACGAGATAGCAAGAACCCCGACCATTGTGGTCGGGGTTCTTTGTGTATTGCGACGCAGATTAGGGGGGGGGGCTATTTAAGCCTGCACAGGCTCATCAGAACTATTCGGAAGCACCCTCATCAACTGTGTGAATTCTTCGGTCGGCTCGGATTCGAATGGGTCGAGAAGCACGGCTTCGCGGCGTTCGGGAGCCGCCACGGTTAAGTGGGTCCAGTCTGCGGAGAACCGGGCTCCGGCGGCAAGCGCTGCCCTGACGAATTGACCACGCAGGGCTGCACGAGTGTCGGTAGGCGGATTGTGCACGGCGATTGCCACGTCATTGCTCGTCAAGAGTTCGCGCAGCTGGTTGCGGGAGGTCAGTGAACCATACAAGCGGCCATTGGCGATGTCGTGGTAATCGAGCTCAAGCTGTTCCAACTGGGCGAAGGTGACATCCGGTCGACGGTTCCTGAGCGCGTCGAATAGACGCTTCTTGGCAGCCCAGTCCACACGGTCGGCGAGCGCATCGTATTCACCGTGGTCCAGTGCGTCCAGAGCACGGTGCCACTCCCCCATGACGGTCTTGATTCCCGTCACCGGCAGCGAGCCGACCAAGGCATCATCATGATTCGTGATAAAGGCTTCGACCGCTGCATAATACCGGCGCTGCAAATCCAATGCAGTCACGGATTCGCCCGATTCAAGCGCCAGCTCGGCATGTGAGTTGTCCGGGAACCGGCTGACGGCACGGTTGGCAGCCGCAGGGTCGGCAAAGGCATAGTCCTCGAATCCAGAAGGAACTTCATTGCGGAAGGCATCTTCAATCACGCACAGCACGAGGTGCGTCACGGCAAGCTTCATCCATGTGGCCCATTGCGAACGGTTCGAGTCTCCGATGATCACATGCAGCCGACGGAAGGAGTCGGGGTCGGCGTGCGGTTCGTCGCGCGTGTTGACCATCGGACGGGAACGCGTGGTGGCCGAGGAGACGGCTTCGTCCAGGAAGTCCGCACGTTGGGTGATTTGGAAGCCGTCCGGAGTCATGCGGCCGGCGCCGGTGAACAGTTGACGGGTGATGAGGAACGGCAGCAGCTGGTGCTCGATGGTCTCCAACGGCACAAAACGGCGGACCAGATAGTTCTCGTGGCAACCGAAAGCGTGACCGGCGGAGTCGACGTTGTTCTTGAACACGTGAATTATGGCGCGCTCGCCGTGAGTCTCACGCAGTTTGCGCTGCGCCTTCAAAGCCAGATTGCGCATGACCTGTTCGCCGGCGAGATCCTGAGTCAGAGCCTCGCGCGGATCTCGTGCCTCGGCGGTGGCGTATTCGGGGTGGGATCCGACGTCCAGATACAGGCGTGAGCCATTATCCAGATAGGTGTTGGTGGAACGTGAGCGGGACACGACCGGCTGGAACATGGTCATGGCCACCTGGCCGGCGTCCACCGGCTTGCTGGCACCGGTCACGGACACTCCGTATTCGGTTTCCACGCCGAAAATACGGCAGAACCCGTCCATCTCAGCGGATGGCACGGGTTCCGAAGCATGCAGGGAGCGGGTGCCGCTGTCACGCAGCTGAGGCATCACTCGCCACCTTTTTGCACGAAGCTGTTGACGTATTCCTCGGCATTGGTTTCCAAAGTGGATTCGATGTCGTTGAGAATGTCGTCGAGTACGTCGGACTGGTCCTCAGCTTGGATGTCTGGCTGTACGGAAGCGAGCGTCTCATCTTCCTGAGCCGCCGACTGCTGGGCTTGCGACTGTTCAAATTGTTGTGGCATGTTGCCTTCTTTTGTGAATTGATTCGATTCGAGGGCTCCCCTCAGTCTCGCTTCGCGAGCCAGCTCCCCTCAGAGAGGGGAGCCAAGGATCCCAAGACAGATCAAGTATTTATCGCTGGTTGATGGAATCGGGCCAGGGGTATCGCTGCAGGTATTGCCGCAGTTCGCGAATGATCAGGCCGTTGGAGGCCACTACGTCATTGTCGTGACGCCAGTGGATGCGTTCGCCGTCCCATCGGCTCAGCGTACCCTGGGCCTCCCACACCACCACGGTTCCTGCGGCGATGGCCGCGATGTCCCACACGTGCAGCATGGGTTCAAAGTAGGCATCATACGTACCGTCCGCAACCTTGCACAAGTCAAGCGAGGCGGGACCGACACGCTTGATATCGGCCGGCTGTCCCGCAAGAGCGGATGCGACATCAAGGGCACGCTGAGATTCGCTGGGGATGAAGGACATGCCATAGCTCAGCACGGAACCGTCCAGCGAGGAGGTCATCGAGGGAACGACTTTGTCGCGCTTTTCACCGACCGCAGTCTTATGAATACGCACGGCTCCCGCTCCCCTGGCGGCCAAATAGGTCAAGCCCAAGGCCGGCGCATGCACCACACCGATAATGGGCTTGGGCTCATTATCCGGTCCGAACTCAAAGAGAGCCGCTGTCAGGGTCCATTCGCTCATGCGGCGCACATAGTTGATGACACCGTCGATTTTGCCGATGTACCAATAGCGCTGACCAGGGCGGCTTTCGGCGGGGCGTGTGGTCCAGAACCCGTCGAAATGGGCGATGTCGGCAAGTCTGGAACTCATGAAACGCAGAATCTTGCTGTCGGTCTCCAGCCTATAGCGAGGGCCGTGTTCGCCATCGTCCGTACTGGGCAGAGCGAGATTGCGTGGGTTGAGCTGATCGTGAAGGGCGTGCTGGCCGGCTTCCTCAAGCAATCCGGCGACCTTGAGCGCCAGGTTGCGCAGGTCCTGTGGGGTCTCTTCGCGTGTTTCTTCCATAGTCATCAAGTTTACCGTTCACCATTGATGGCCAATGCCTTCAGTAGATCGATGGCGTGTTCGGCTGCGTTGAGCTTTGCTTCGCAACGTGCTTTGCCATAGGCGAGCGGATCGGAGATGTCCAAGGAGAACAAGTGATGATCGGGCGCGGCCATATGCCCCGCATTGCCGTAGAACTCGGTCGTCTCTCCGGCATCGACCGCGTTAGGGTCTCGTGCGGTCAGGCGAGACCAACTGACGGTTGCCACTTCGACACCAAAGCGCTCCACCAATTTGGCCCTCAGCCATGCGCGGGTATTTTCAGGAGGCTCTGTGGTGGCACGTGCGAGGTCGGCTGCGGCGTTTACCCGCTCGGTACGCGGTTCAAGCTTGGCAAACACGCTATCCCGAGAATCGAGGGCGGCCCACTTCAAATCGATGACCTTCAGACGAGAATCGTCCCAACCGTTGGCGGCATCGGGGGTTGCCGCTCCGGTGATCTTTCGGCGCAACTTTTCCAACAGTTGCCATTTGAGCAGCCATTCAACACGACTGGCCTCGCCGGTCATGGTAAGACGCTGATCGGCGTCGGCATGACGGATGGCGACGCAATCGGCAAGCGCCTGCCCCCACATCGCCATGACGGAAGTGGTGGACTTGTCCGGCCATGCGGGTTCCCCGGAGGTGTCCGTGCCGTCAATCAGCGCAGCGACCTGGTAAACGGCTTGCCTCAGCTTGAGCTGAATCAGCCAGGCGGTGGTCTCACCGCCATTGGCCAGCGGCAGTGCAGCGTCTAACGTGAGGTCATGTGAGACGATGTGCATGGCTTCCACCGGATCGGCCAGCTCAAGTTCGTCAAGAAAAGCGTTGAGATCAAAGCCGGCCTCATCAGCATGCTCGAGCAGCCACAGCAGCATGCTCGTAGTGCCAAGCTTCAACACTTGCGGCACATCCATGCGGTTGGCATCGCCAACGATGACATGCAGGCGGCGATACTCGTCGGTGGCGTGCGATTCGTCGCGCGTGTTGATAATCGGCCGTTCAAAAGTGGTCTGCAATCCGACCTTGGCGTGGATATAGTCGGCACGCTGGCTCAGTTGATAATCGGGCATCTCACTGCGCTCGCCGATTCCCACGCGACCGGAGCCGGCGTATATCTGGCGTGTGACGAAATGCAGAGTCATCAGGCGAGTGACCTGATCGAAGGGAACCGCACGGGCCATCATATAGTTCTCGTGCGTGCCCCAGCAGGAGCCTTTGCCGTCCACGTTGTTGCGATATAGTTCGATAGGCGTGCCGGTCTGGCTGCTGGCCCGCTCGGTGGCGGCTTGCATGATGAGGTCGCCAGCATGATCGTAGAGGACGGCCTCGAATGGGTCAGTCGTTTCCGGTGCGGAATATTCGGGGTGCGCATGGTCGACGTAGACACGGCCGCCGTTGGGGGCGATCACGTTGGTGATATTCAGTTGCGGTGCATCGGTGAGCATGTCAGGGCGTGCCGCAGCGCGTTCAAGGCGGGTGCCACGCGCATCGTTGACCGGATCTTCCTGCCGGTAATCCCATCGGATGTTCTTGCTATGGCTGTCTGCCGCACCGTTGACCACATCGAAAGACAGTTGCACCGGGTTATAACGACCGGCTCCGCTCAGCGACACCGCATATTCGGTTTCGGTGCCCATCACACGCTTCACACTCATGGATTCCATAATAGACGTGGCTCCCGGCCTTGCCTGAGCAAAGACGGGAGCCACGAGGTAAGGAATGGGTCATATACGACTGATTATGCGCGTGCCTTTTCGCACGCTGCGTCACTTGGCGGTGGTGTACAGTCCGTTGTCGAACTGGAAGCCGGTGCATTCCTCGTATTCGGAGACCATCTGGTTCCAAGAGGATTCGATGTTGTCGGTCAGGCCGAACAGACCGGAGCGGCCGATGACGTAAACATCCGGGTTCGCATCGGAAATCATCTTCCAGTGCGCCTTGTTGGTGGAGCCGTCCATCTCGATCTCGTAGTTGTAGCCCTTCTCCTCGCGCAGAGCACGCAGTTCGACGATCTTGTCAAGCGTCGACTCGAGGAAGCGCTGGCCAGCGAAACCGGGGTCGATGGTCATGATCGTGATCTTGTCGAGCAGATCGATGTACGGCTTGATGACATCGATTGAGGTCTCCGGGTTGAGCACAGCGCCAGCCTTAAGACCGGCAGCATGGATCTTGTCGATCATAGAGAAAGCCACACCGTTGGCCACCTCGGAGGGGAAGCAAATGTAGTCGCACTTGACCTCGATGAGACGATCGACCCAGAAGGGGGCGTCCATCACCATCATGTGGGCGCTCATCGGCACATCGGAGATCTTGCGTACCTGTTCCACGAACCAGGGAGAGAGGGTGATGTTCGGCACGAAGTGACCGTCCATCACATCGATGTGGAAGGAGTTGACCTTGTCATTGAGGAAAGTAATCTGCTCCTTGAACT
>CXUX01000018.1_pt1 | contig 60685 bp, 56 predicted proteins | sample 941451 | NCBI WGS metagenome assembly CXUX01 (sample SAMEA3493509, study PRJEB9703) | human gut metagenome | biome: ENVO:mammalia-associated habitat; material: ENVO:feces | place: Bangladesh | collected 2010-01-06
GGCTGCAACGCCAGCCTCGAATTCCGGGAAAACCGGGACACCGGAGACATCACCGCAGACGGCGACTACACCGGCCCCGACATGGACACCGAATGGCTCGACGTCCACGACACCAACACAGCCATCCAAACCGCCCTCCAACACGGCTGGCAAGAAGGCAACAAAGGCATCCAACGAGGCCACCTCTACTGCCCCACACACAACGAAAACCAATAAAACACCAACAACCAAAAAAGAAACAACGCCGGCGCTCGCCGGCATGGGGAAAGGAGAACCGATGACCGCACTGCTTGCTGAACGATTGCGTGATCTCGCGACGCAGACCCACCTGCTCGAAGAGAAAGTGAATGCTCTCGGCTGGATGGCCGGCGCCGACTCGAAGACGTTGAAATCAATGACCCGCGCCCAGGCGCATCTCATGCTCGCCGAATGCGATCTGCTGGATGCGCTCGCAGCGAACGAAAAGAAGGAGAACAACCATGAGCAGTGAGAAACCATTCTGGTACGGCGAGGAAACCGAGGTGGAGGAATGAAACCACGAGTGTATGACGATTTGGTCCAATCCGCCGTCGAATTGAGTTGCTTCGGTACAGGCCAGTCCACCGTCGAAGAGGGACGCGAAGCATACCAGGAATGGCTGCGAGAACATGACCGGCGGACAGCCGAGAGAGCATGGGCCGAAGGATTCAAAGCCGGCTCATCGGAATTGTTCAACGACCCGCATAACCCATACAAGGAGGGGAAAGCATGACTCGTGAGAAATGGAGCATCGAGTCCACCATCGGGCTCGTCTTCACCATCGTCGGCGCCGTCATCGTCGCGATGGTGCTGGACGTCATCGGCCTCACCGCCTACGCGGTTACGACCCCGGCACCGGAACAGACCATCATCCAACGGGTCGAAACCACCGGCGATGTGCGCCGCCTGTGCATCGAAGCCAAGACCGGCGAGCGCATCGATGCCATGTCATGCGATTTGATTGACCCGCACACGGGAGGTGTTGCGAAGTGACGAGTCAGGCGATACGCGACAAGGTGCTCGCATGGCATGGGCGCGGCTACGGCGCGACGGATACGGCCCGTCAATTGGGTCTGCCGTTGGAGGAGGTGCGCGCGATCATCCGCGAGGGCGACGGCCGGCCGAAACCGCCATGCAAGGTCGAGTTCATTGAACCGCCGCTGTTCGAGGAATGAACTGAAATACCAGATAAAAAAACGAAACCCTCCACACGAGGCGGAGGGCATGTCAGCAAGCAACCAGTTTAGCCGATGTGGAGGGATTTCGTGAACTGCCAGAACTGCAACACCATAATCGAAAACGGGTACGCGCTGTGCACGGCGTGCGAGCTGCGCTTCGCCGGCACGCTCCTGCGACTGGCGCGCGACGTCACGCCGTTGCACGACTCGTTGGACGCGACCCTGCATCCGGGCGGGCATTCGCCCGTGCGAATCCAGACGGCCACTCCCCCGACTCCTATCAGGCTTGACGTGCTCGACCTGCTGGACATGCTCGATGCGACGGCGCGCGAACTGTGGCGTTGTTTGGATGTCATCGATGCCTTGGACTGGCACAGGGATCCACGCATGGAGGACCTCGAGGCCACGCTCATCGCATGCGCAGCCCATGCACGCCTTGCCACGTTCGCGGACGCAGGATTCTACATGGCGACCATCAACGGCATCGCCCGGAAAATCGACCTTGTTCTGGACCCGCCCGAACAACGCCGTGAAATCGGCACCTGCGAACTATGCGAGACCATGCTTACCGCAGGTGCAAACGACCAATGGGTCACATGCCCCATATGCGGTACCGAGCAGCGTGTGCAGACCGTCAAACTGAGACGTTTGGAAAAGCTCTGCTGGGATGACAGTCGGCGTGGCTCGGCGGCGGAGATAGCCAAGGTGTTCGCGGACACGGGAATCGCCATCAAAAGGCATACGCTCACCGTGTGGAAATCCCGAGGCAAGCTTGATGTCACGCCCCAAGGCATTTCATACAGCAGCGTCTACCGGCTCGTCATCAGTGGCGGACTTGACAAAGAGCTGACTGTGACCGCATAATGTCAGTGGATTAGTATCGAAAAACCCAGCTCATGTGGCTGGGTTTTCGCGTATCTATGCTTTGTTTTTGCGTGGTCTCCCCCCTCCGACACCACGTCCCGGACGTTGAGCGTTCCATTCATCGATGGTCTCAGGCAACCAGCCGCGCGTGCGCCCTATCGTGGCGTCGGGCTCAGGGAGCTTGAGGTTGAGCAAGCCGCCACTGGTGATGCCAAGGCGTTCTGCGACCTGTTTGACGCCGAGATATTCAGTCGCCATTGCTTGCCCTTCCTGCCAGATAACCCAGCACGCCCGAGCACATTCCGAACACACCTGCCGGTACGCTCTGGGATGCGATGGCCAGCGCGAGGCTGACGACTCCGAACATGAGTGCGATGATTCCTATCTTGCCGTTCATGATGTTCCATGGAATAGTTGGGAGTGGAGCCGTGGCTCTGGATAGTACGATTATCCGGAATCCACGGCTCTTGTTACCGCTTGCGCCGTCTGTTCAGCGGCTTTCGCGGCTTGCTCTTCGCAATCAATGCGACGGCCACGGCGGCGATGGGTGCGAGTGCCGCACCCAATCCGGAGAGGAACTCCCCGATGGCCTTGAGCAGCTCCGCGATCTGTTCCATGTTCACCTCCTTTCCTTGGCTGACATATCTATAGTAACACAATAACTATAGATATGCAAGCCGAGGACACCAAGACACGCCAACGGACACAATGACTGCGAGGCACACATGAGCTGGCGAGTCTGCTCGACACCCGGATGTCCGAACCTCATCGAGACACCGGCACGCAAATGCGACGCCTGCACCCGAGCCCAACGGGACCGCACCCGTACCCGTGGACGCAACCCATACAACACCAAGGGACATCAATCGTTTCGCAGGCAGGTGCTCGCACGAGACCCATACTGCACATGCCCCGGCGACCCCGAGCACGGAGGCTGCGGCAAACACAAGGGGCTCTGCGGAAAACCAAGCACAATCGCGGATCATTATCCATACGAGCGAATCGAACTCATAGACATGCGACTCAATCCGAACGACCCGAAGTTCGGACGAGGATTGTGCAAACAATGCCACGACGTGAAAACCGGCAGAACAAGACCAGCAGGCTTCAACACCAGACAATAAACAGGAACACTGTGCATCGCGACAAAAACAGCCGGCAACACCCCCAGGGGGGGGTGGGGTGACGACCACCCCGCTTGGACCGCCGGTGAGCTGTCTGCCGGGTGCGCAGGGTTCAAACATCGCCGACGGGCCGCCGCGAGGGCGGTCCCGTCGATCTGTCGCTAGGGCGCAAGGCCATGACGAGAGGTGAACATCATGCCAAGTGGAGGCAAACGAGTACGCTCCGGGCCGGCCAAGGACCCGAACAGCGAGAAGAGCCGCAGACTCGGATACACATTGCAGAGCCTGCCGAACACCGAGTGCCGGATGAAGCCGCCGGAATGGCCCTTGGAGCCCGCCGATGACGAGCGCGTCCGCAGGCTTGAGGCGGAGAAGTGGAAGTGGCTGTGGAAGCTGCCTCAGGCACGCGCCTGGCATCTGCCCCAGTTCAAGTGGATGATCCGGGAACTGGCGTTGTACGCACGGCTTTCCACCGCATGCGAGATCGCGCCGGCACCCACGGCGTTGACCGTGCTGCTGCGCATCTCCGACCGCGTCGGCATGAGCGCCGCCGGATTGCAGGCATTAGGCTGGAAAATCGAAGCGGAGGCCGAGCGGAAGTCCGTCGATTCGGAGTTCACGCGCCGCAGGGCCAAGGAGCTGAACCGGGAATCGGCCGCCGAACGCTCTCCCATGGACGAGACGAGGCATGTGTACCAGCGTCGGATGAGCGGCAATGGCTGACGAGGATTCATGGCTCATCGACTTCCCCACGTTGGGGCATCTGGTGTGCGCGTGGATCGAACGTCACTGCCGGCAGCCCGACGGCCCGTTGCGAGGCCGTCCGGTGGTGCTGTCCGACTGGCAGTACTGGCTGGCGGCGAACCGTTGGCGCATCCGCGTGGACGCCCCATATGTGCCGCCCGAGGAAGTCACCGTCGACAATCCGATGGTGCTCAATCAGGCGTTCACCTATCGAATGACGTTGACCGTCGGACCGCAGAAATGGGGCAAGGGGCCATGCACGGCGTTCTTCACCGCCGCCGAGGGCTGCGGGCCCACCATCTTCGATGGCTGGGCACAGGAAGGCGACGTGTACCGGTGCGCCGACAACGGCTGCCCGTGCGGCTGGGAGTGGCCATACAATCCGGGCGAGCCGAAAGGCCGTCGGCATCCGTCGCCGCTCATCCAGTTGACGGCAAATTCCGAGGAGCAGGTACGCAACATCTACCGTCCTCTCGTGGCGACGATCCTGCTGGGCCCGCTCAAGGAGCTCATGCGCGTGAGGGACACCTTCATCCGCATATTGCAGCCGGGGCGCGAGGGCGAGGCCGACGCCTTGGACTTGGATCGCATCGACGTGGTCACCGCCTCGGCGAAATCCCGTCTGGGCAATCCGATCACGGACGCCGAACAGGACGAGGCCGGCCTGTACACGAAATCGAACGGCATGATAGCGGTCGCCACCACGCAACGCCGAGGAGCCGCCGGCATGGGCGGCCGCACGCATGCGTGGACGAACGCATGGGATCCGGGCGAGGACAGTTACGCGCAGCAGGTGTTCGAGAACGCCGAGGACGACGTGTTCGTGTTCTACCGGAACCCCGATCTCGCGAAATCATTGCGTCACCGCGACGGTCGGCCGTTGGACTTCAATCTGAAATCCGAACGCTTGAAGATGCTCGAATACGTGTATCGCGGCTCCCCGTGGGTCGACCTGAATTCCATCGAATCGGAAGCCAAGGCGCTGATGAAGACCGACCCTACCCAAGCGGAACGGTTCTTCGGGAACCGTCTGGTGCAGGGCGGCGGCGCATGGCTCGAAGACGGACTGTGGGAGAGCTGCTATGCCGACGCATGAACTCTGGTTGCCGAACCCGCCAAAAGGCACGCGCGTATGCGCGGGCTTCGACGGCTCGGAGAACGACGACTGGACATGCATCAAGATGGAGACCCTCGACGGGCTGATATTCACTCCACGATACGGGCCCGACCAGCGTGCGACCATCTGGAACCCGAAGCAGTGGGGCGGGCGCATCCCCCGCGCCGAGGTATCCGCAGCATGGGCGGAACTCAACGACCGCTACAGGATAGAACGCGCCTACTGCGATCCCGGCTTCCGCGACGAACTGTCGTGGGAGTCGGAGATAGAGGCATGGGATCGCGCCTACGGGCCGAAGAAATTCATGCCATGGAGCATGTCGGGCAGCTCCCGCATCGGAGCCGTCTACGAGGCATTGCGCCGATTCGAAGCCGACCTGACCACGCACCGCATCACACAGGACGGCTGCCCCGTCACCCGCACCCACATGATGAACGCGCGAAAGGTCGCCAAGACCCTGGAACGCTACGGACTGGCGAAACCCCAGCAGAACAGGAAGATAGACGCCGCCGTGACCAGCGTGCTCGCCCACGAAGCCGCATGCGACGCGCGAGCCGCCGGCTGGGGCGCTCGCAAACACAATTACATGCTTACCGGATCATCGACCAGAAGGAGGTACTGATGGACTACAGCCAGCAGGAACTGTCCTCATTGGCGAACCGTATGGCCGACAAAATCCAGTTCCGTCGACCCAGCATCGGCACCCACACCGATTACGTCTTGGGCAAACGCGGCAAGCTCAAGTTCGCGTCCAAGGAATTCAAGCGCTACATGAGCGACCGGTTCTCCGATTTCTCGGACAACTGGTGCCTCCCGGTGGCGCAGGCCCCGGTGGAACGCATCAAGTTCAAGGGCTTCGTCCCTTATGATGACGTGAAGCTCGGCACCGGCATCATGAAATGCCTCGACCGCAACGACTTCGAACGCGGACTGCAGGAAGCCGCGCTGATGATGACCACCACGGGTCGCGCGTTCGCTTTGGTCACGCAGGTCGATGGCAGGGCCCGCATCACGTTCGAGCACCCGGACAGCGCCGCAGTCATCTACGATGCGCGCACCGGCCAGCCGTCAGCCGGGTTCCTCATCCAGCAGGGCGACGACAAGGAGTACGGCACTCTCATGGTGCCCGGCTGGACGGTCAGCATGGAACGTAAGAAGATGCTCGGTCTGACCGACCAGCGCGTGCCGCCCGACGTGTATGGCTGGAAGATGAATGACCCTCAGCCCACCGGTCTGGACACGATTCCATTGCGCGAGTTCCGCAACCAGATGCTATTGGACAATGCGCCGATCAGCGACATCGCGCACGTCGAATCGATGCAGGACACGGTCAACGTCGTATGGGCCTACCTGCTGAACGCATTGGACTACGCCTCACTGCCGGCACGAGTCATCCTCGGCGGAGACCCGCTCGTCGAGCCCGTCTACAACGAGGAGGGGCAGCAGGTCGGCGAGAAGCCCATCGAACTCGACAAGCAGGTGCTGGAGCGCATTTACCAGTTCACCGGCGACAACGTGAACCTGGGCGAATGGTCAAGCTCGAACCTGAACGTGTTCATCCCGGTCATCGAGAAGGCCGTGGAACATATCGCCGCCGAAACACGCACCCCCGGCCATTACCTGCTGACGAACGCGGAGGTTCCGGCCACCGGATACGAGGTCGCCGAAGCCGGCCTCGTATCCAAGACCATCGAACGCATCAGCTTCCTGAAATCCCCCATCCGCGACATCTGCAGCATCGCCATGCGCTACGAGAACGACGCGAATGAGGCGGACATCATCGCCGACTCAAAGGTGCAGTTCGCGACCCCGCAGTATCGCAGCGAGACGCTGATGGCGGACGCGATGCTCAAGTACAAGCAGCTCGGCTTCCCGATCCAATGGGTCGCGGAGCAGATGGGGCAAAGCTCGGACGAGGTGCAGCGCATCATGCGCATGCGCGCCGACGAGATGGCCGACCCCGAACTCGAATCGTTGAACCGTGCCCTGCAGATCGGAGGCGCTGATGGCGGTCGAATCGCAGGTGCTGGCCTACAGTCAGAAACGGCTGGCGACGTTGGAGCTGGCGGCGGACAGGGCCGCGCGCAGAACATGGAACAGGGTCGACGCCAATAACATCCAGGCGTCGTGGAAGTCGATAAGCCGCGACTTCCTCACCCTGTTCTCCACCATCCAAACCAAGTCGGCGGAGACGGCCATCGACGCGAGCGGCATGATGCTCGCCGAACAGGGCGTGTACGTCACTCCCCATGCTTTGGCCAACCCGAACGCATTCGCGGGCTGGGCTCCGTCCGGCCTCGACATCGCATCCTACTTCCAATCCCCCGTGTTCGCCGCCCTGCACGCGATACGCACCGGCAGCTCGCCGTTGGAGGCATTGGAATATGGGCGCAACCTGCTGGTCATGCTCACCTCTCTGGCCGTCATGGACACCGCCCGCCAGGCGGAGTCACTGGACATCACCAGCCGTCCCAAGGTCGGCTACATCCGCGTCGAATCCGCCACCTGCTGCGACAGGTGCATGATATTGGCCGGCAAATGGTTCCGATTCAACGAGGGGTTCCTGCGCCACCCTCACTGCCACGGCCGCCACGTGCCCTGCAGCCAGGGCATGGCCAAACAGCAGGGGTGGATCAGCGACCCTATGGAGGGTTTCAAAAGTCTCTCCCGTGAGGAGCAGGACAAGCGCTTCGGCGCGAATTACGCGCAGGCCATCCGCGATGGCGCCGACATCTACCAGGTCGTCAACTCGAAACGCGGCATGCAAAGGGTGGGCAAAGGCTATACGGCGTTGACCACCAGCGAGGGCACCACCCGATACGGGTGGGCCAGCATGCAATACGCCCAGCAGTCCGGACGGAGGATGAAACGCCGCCTGTCCATCGACGGCATCTACTCGCTGACCGGAGGCGACCGGGAGAAGACCATAGCCGCGTTGAAGGCCAACGGATATTTCGTGGACAACGACTGGCGCGGCAAGGTGCCCGAGATCCGCAAGGGCATGTGGCTGCACGACAACACGTACCGGCAGGGGCGCGTCGAACTGTTGACCGCCGCCGAGAAGCGCGTTCAGACCGCGAAGCTCCGCTACGAGGCCGTATTGGAGGGACGCAACCCCAACGATGGCCGCATGCCCCTCACCCCCGAAATCGCGGCCCAGTGCGAACGCGAATACCGCCGATGGGTCACCTCCGGCGGCCAGATTTTCCAGCAATGATCCAGCGAATCGAAAGGAAGAACATGGATCCCGCAAACCAGAACCAGAATTCGGACGACAACGAGGCCAAGAAGCCGGAGAACACCGGCGGCGAGGATTGGCAGTCGAAGTTCGAGGGCCAGCGGAAAGTCAACCGCGACCTCGAAAAGAAACTGAACGAAGCCTACGCCAAGGCCGACAAGGTAGACGAACTCGAAAAACAGATCGCCGCCCTGCAGGACAAGGAGGCCGAATACGAGGCCGCCCGGAAGGAGCAGGCCGTCAAGGACGAGGCCCTTGCCGCCGCCAACCAGCGCATCCTCAAGGCCGAAGTCCGCGCCGCAGCCAGCGGCAAGCTCACCGACCCGGCCGACGCCCTGCGCTACCTCGACCTGTCCAAATTCACCGTCACGGCTGACGGCGGCGTGGACAGCCAGGCCATCGCCAATTCGATCGGCGAACTGCTGGAACAGAAACCTTATCTCGGGAAAGCCGAGCAAGCACCCTCGGGTGCGAACATCACGCCGCCCAGCGGAACACGGGACGGCGACCGCCATCAGGGTCAGCTCACCCGAGACGACCTGAAAACCATGAGCCCCGCAGAAATCGTCAAAGCCCAACAGGACGGACGACTGAAGGACCTGCTCGGAGCCAACTAACGGAAGGAGGCCTTAAATGGCCATCACCAATTTCATCCCCGAACTGTGGAGCGCCAACATCTTGCTGGAACTCCAGAAGAACCTCGTCTACGGTTCCGCAGTGAACCGCGACTACGAGGGCGACATCGCCAACTACGGCGACACCGTGCACATCACCGGCATCGCGCACATCAGCATCGGCGACTACACGGCCCACACCGACATCACCATCGAACCGGCCACAGACAAGGACGCCGGCGAACTCGTCATCAACCAGAGCAAGTACTTCGCGTTCGAAATCGACGACGTGGAGAAGCGCCAGGCCATGAACAACCTGACCGCCGCATATTCCCGGGACGCCGCCTACAAGCTGCGCGACCTGACCGACCAGTACCTGGCCGGCCTGATGGCAGCAGGCGCGAAGAGCAAGCTCGACCCGATTTCCGGAGCCACCGCCACCAAGGCGTACGACACCATCGTGGATCTGGCCACCGCATTGGATAAGCAGAACGTGCCAGACGCGGGCCGTTGGGTCATCGTCAACCCGGACTTCTACGGTCTGCTGCGCAAGGACAGCCGTTTCGTCGCTGGCGCCGAGTCCGCTCATTCCACGCTGCTCAACGGCGTGGTCGGTGAGGCCGCGGGCATGACCATCCTCAAGTCCAACAACGCTCCCGCAGCCAAGGGCGGCTCTACCTCGGCTCCGACCGATGAGGGCAACGTCATCATCGCCGGTACCAACGCGGCCACCACGTTCGCGGAGCAGATCGCCAAGGTCGAGGCCACCCGCAAGGAGAAGGGCTTTGACGACATCGTCAAGGGGTTGCACCTGTACGGCGCGAAGGTCGTACGCCCCGAAGCGCTGGCCACCGTACACTTCAAGGTGGGCAAGTGATGGCCGGCAGCTATGAGGCCATGCCCTACGTGGGCGAAGCCGAATAACCGCATAGGGGGTGACTCATGGACACGCTGGCAACGGTCAAGGACCTTGATTCATACGGCATCGAATACGCGGACGGAAAGCTCGCGGGCAAGCTGCTCGAATCGGTTTCGGCCGCGGTGCGCGACGCCGCCGGCTGCCCCATCACACGCGGCGAATACACGGTGACCATCCCCGGTGAAACCTCACGCAGGCTCGACCTGCCCATGCGCCCCGTGATTTCCGTGAGCCGCGTGCTCGTGGACGGCGAGCAGACCGGTGATTGGAAGCTGCTCGGCAACGCGCTGTACAGGGAAAGCCTGTGGAGCCTGCCGAACATGGTCCCCCGCTCCATCACCGTCACCATGCTCGCCGGCTATGACCCGATCCCCCCGGACATCGTGCGCCTCGTGTGCAGCATGGTCGCAGCCGGACTCGTCCAGCAGTCGAACGGCGGCCCCGGCGCTCACCGCGACGAATCGTACGCACGAATCGACGACGTGCAGATCGGCTACCGTCAGGGCGACTCCGAGATCATCGACGCACTCGAACTGCCCGAGGGCACGAAACGAGCCCTCCGCAACAGGTTCGGCATGCGAGGCATCGCCATAGGGGTGTTCCGATGAACGTGCAGCACATCCTCAACCGAGGCCGACAGCTCGCCGAATCGTTGATGACCGACCAGTGCCGCGTCACCCATATGGGCAAACCGGTCACCGACCCCGAAACGGGACTGGTGGAACCGGCTGCGAACACCGTGTATGAGGGCCGTTGCAAGGTGCAGACCTCGGGCGGTCTGGCTGCCGAGAACACGGAGGGCGGCATCGTCGAAGCGTTGGGTGCCGTCACTCCCGTGTGGAGCATGTACGTGCATTTCCCCTACGGCACCATGGGTTTATTGCCGGGTGACGTGTGCGAGATAACCGAGGCCGATGACCCGAATCTCAAGGGCAGGAAACTCCGGTTGTTGAACATGCAGTCCGAGAAGACACACTCCACCGCATGCCGGTGGAATGTGAAGGAGGTGGGCAACAGCAATGAGTGACATCACCATAGACGCTTCGGAGCTGACCGCGTTCGGCCGTCGTGTCGCCGCCGCGCACGCCATGGCTTCGGTCAAGGTCGCGCAGGCGGTGAAGAAGGGCGCGCAAAACGTCAAGGAAGGCGTCATCTCCGACCTGCAGACATCATCGAACTACGCGATCAGCCGTATCGGCATCGGCTACGAAATGGGCAGCACCGGCACCACCATTTATGCGGATGTGAGCCCCCGCGACGGCGGAGCTTCCGACTTGGCCAACATCGCGTTCTTCGGCACCGCGAAAGGCGGCGGAACCCACTGGTTTTACCAGTTCGCCGAACAGGAATTGCCCACGCTTGCCGAATACGTGGGAGACGCGGCCGACGACATGCTGATAGGAGCCATCGGATTATGAGCGTCATGGACTTGACCAATGCGGTTCTCGATCTGCTGCCCTCCATGCCGTCCGGCGTGAAGGTGTACAGGCAGGAGGAGCCGCTGGAGTCGGAGATGCCGCCGTGGATCATCGCGCACGTCTCCACCGACCGTCATGTGATGGCGGAGACGATGCGTTTCACCGCCCACTCCGCCCTGTTGGAGGTTCGCGCCGTCAGCACCACCGCCGACAGCGTGAACATCTGGTGTGACGACATGCTGATTCCCGCGTTGGCGAACCGCTCCCCCACCCGGCCGCCGGGCTACACGGTCGGCCAGCTCACCCTGTACGAGGATTCCGGCGCATACCCGGCCGGTCTGACCGCCGACGACACCGCGCGCCGCTACCAGGTGCGCGTCCTGAGGTTCCGCTTCACGTGGAGCCGACCATAGTCAACCAATCATTTACCAAAAGTCTTCAAGGAGCACATTATGACCATGAAACTGGGTACAGAGATTCCCGGCACCAGCGCCGAGGGCAACATCACCACCATCTGGGTGCCGACCATCGCCAACATCAAGGCCCCCACGCTGACCGAACTCAACGCCGGCACCGACATCTCGAACTACGTCATGCTCGGCGGCTGGAGCTTCGAACCATCACAGGACACCGTATCCGACCAGCGCGAGAACGCCGTGCAGGACTTCGGGGCCCCCGGCCGCAAGTCCGCCGGCGACATCAGCATCGAGGTCATCGACAACACGAACACCGAGCACAAGGAACAGAACGAGGCCGTCACACTCATGCACGAGGGTGCCTCCGGCTATATCGTGCGCCGTCGAGGCATGGCCACCGACGCGCCGCTCGCCGAAGGGCAGAAGCTCACCGTCGTGAGCGTCACCTGCGGCGAGAAGCAGGTCATCAACCCGGACGCGAACACCATGATCCGCTCGAAGATCCCGCTGTTCGCGAAGGCCCCCGGCTGGGAGTCCGAGACCGCAGAGATCTCGACCCCAAAAGACTGACGCCTCCGACCGTGACCGCCGTAGCCCGTAAGGGCGGCCAGACGGTCACGGTGAAAGAGGCCATCGCCGGCGGCTGACAATTCTTCCGTGCGGGGACTCTAAACCTTTCTGGCCCCGCACGGACATTCTTCTCTCACGCTCAGAAAGGCGATCTGAAACTTTTAGAAAGGGATAATCATGGCTCTGGAAGTGAAGCGCAAGCGCGTGGACGTCGATCTGATCCTGGATCAGGAGAAGGCCGAACAGGTCGCCGCATTGGGAGCCGACCTGGAGCGCGCCATGGCGCAGCATGTGACCGAAGGCGGCAACGCCGCCGCCAAACGCATCGCCAAGCAGATCGACAAGCTGCGCGACGAGGTGAAGGACGACACCATCCGCATCACCTTGGAGGCGCTGCCTCTTTCCCAGTGGCGTCAGGTGCTCGAGGCGAACACCGTCACCGAGAACGGCCTGCCGAAGCAGCGCATCGAGGACATCTGCGCCGACGCCATCAAACTCATGGCCCGGAAGACCGTGCCGGAAACCCCGGTGGAGGAGCTGGCGAACGTCATGACCGAACTGTCCGACGGCCAGATTTCCCCGATCTGGTACGCGATCCGTGATCTGAACGCGAAGCTCATCGACCCAAAAGACGCACTCGAATCAGCCTCGCGGATAATCCGCAGACGGTAAGGGAACTGCGAATCTGCCAGAGGCTCGGCATCAGCTACAAACGCTGGCTCGGCTGGGAACCATCGTATCGGGTGGAAAGGGACGAGCACAGGCGCATCACCGGCTACACGCCGGAAACCGAATGGGATGAGACCGAACGCGAATGGATGCTCGCGCTCGACGACTACGAACACTCGTTGTGCCCGCAATGCGGCATGCCCATCTCGGTCTGCCACGACGAGCAGACACCCTTCCACTTCACCGCCGAGGCCGGCGTCTGCCAGATCTCGCTCATGCAGTCCCTCAAGCTCGACGAATGGAAGAAAGACCATGCGAACGAGAACGAGCTGAAGCAGTCCGCATTGACGGTGGGAATCAAACCAAGATGAATCTCAGGAGGCCGCTATGGCAGGCGGGTTGAACCGCAACATCACAGTCCGCCTGCTCGCGGACACGTCTAATTTCACGGCCGGCATGGCCAAAGTCAGTGGCGAGAGTCAGAAGGCCGCGACCACCATGGAAGCCGCCGGAGGCAAGACCAAGCTCATCACCACCGGAGTCGCCGCAGCAGGGGTGGCAGCCACCGCGTTGGGCGTAGCGGCCATCAAGATGGCGGCGGACTTCGACGCCAGCATGAGCACCGTGCAAGCCAACACCGGAGCCAGCGCCGACGAGATGAACCAGCTCCGCCAGGCCGCCATCGACGCCGGCGCCGACACCATCTACTCGGCCACCGAATCCGCCGACGCCATCAACGAACTCGGCAAAGCCGGCCTGTCAACCTCGGATATTCTCTCCGGCGGCTTGAGCGGCGCGCTGAACCTTGCCGCGTCCGACGGCATGGCCGTCGGCGACGCCGCCGAGCTCATGGCCACCACGCTCAAGCAGTTCAACCTGACCGGAGCGGAATCCACCCAGGTGGCCGACGCGCTGGCAGCCGGTGCAGGCAAGGCCGTGGGCTCCGCCCACGATCTCGGCCTCGCGTTGAACCAGGCTGGCTTGGTGTCCAACAGCATGGGCATCAGCATGCAGGAGACCACCGGCACGCTCGCCGCGTTCGCCAACGCCGGCATGATCGGCAGCGACGCGGGCACCAGCCTCAAAACCATGCTCCAACGACTGGCCAGCCCCACCGACAAGGCACAGAGCCTCATGGACGAGCTCGGCATCAACGTGTACGACGCCAACGGCGAATTCATCGGACTCGCCGGCGTGGCCGGCCAGCTGCAGCAGGGCCTGTCCGGCATGAGCCAGGAGCAGCGCAACGCCGCGCTCAACACCATCTTCGGAGCCGACGCGGTACGAGCCGCGAACGTGCTCTACAAGGAAGGTGAAAGCGGCATAGCCGACTGGACCGACGCGGTAAGCGAATCCGGTTTCGCCGCCGAGCAGGCCGCCGCCAAGAACAACAACCTGAAAGGCGACTTGGAGAACCTAAGCGGCTCGTTCGAATCCCTCATGATCTCTTTGGGCGAGGGCGGTCAGGGCCCATTGCGTTCCCTCGTGCAGACGCTCGACACGCTGGTGGACGCGTTTAGCCAACTGCCAGCGCCCGTACAGCAGTCCATCGTGCTGCTGACCGCGTTGGGTGGCGGCTTCACCGCCCTGCACTCCGCCATGGCACCGTTGAACGCCAGCAGCTCGCAGACGGCACGGAACTTCGGCCTGATGCTGGACCTGTTCCAGCGGGCCATCACCGCCGCACCACTACTCAAGGACGGCATCATCCAGCTCGGCACATCCATGCTCGGCACGTCCACCAACGCCGGCACGCTCGCCAACGGCCTGACGCGAGGCCAGACCGCAATGAACGGCATGAAAAGCATCGGCAGCGGCCTGTTCGCCGCGCTGGGCGGCCCATGGGGCATCGCCTTGACGGTCGCAGGCGCGCTGCTGGTGGGCTTCGCCAAATCCGCGCAGGACGCGAAAGCCAACATCAGCGAATTCTCCGACGCAATCAACCAGTCCGGCAGCTCCGTCGAAACCCTCATCAAGAAAATCGCCAGCGGCGAGGACAAGACATGGGATTTCGGAGACAAGTTCGCCACCGGCTTAGGTTCTCTTGGAGACGCACTCGACAAAGCCGGCATCGACTACAGCACGTTCGCAAAGGCCGTCAACGGATCCAAGGAAGCGCAAAAACTGTTCAACGAACAGCTGAAAAACGCCGGAAACAGCATGTCCATCATGGAGACAGACAGTATTCGAGACAGTTACAATAAGCTCTCCGACCAGGTCGGCAAAGCCAAGGAACAGGTCAGCAAAACCAATGAGGAAGTCGCCAAGGCGGGAGCCAGCGGAGACACGGCCGCCGAAGGCACCAACAACTACGCCGACAGCGCCGACAACGCCACCACAAGCGCCGAAGACCTCGCCGACGCCATTGACGGTCTGGTGAAAGGCTTCCTCAGCCTACCGGGAACCTACCTGACCACCGATCAGGCCATCACCAAGCTCAATCAGGAAATCCTCAACCTCAACGGCAGCATCCAGGAAAACGGCCGCGTATTCGACGAGAGCGGCAACGCCCTCCAAGGCCACGAAAAACAGGCATACGATTCACAATCCGCCTTGCAATCCCTGGCATCCGCCGCACAGGACACCGCTCAAAAAATCATTGAGGAAGGCCAGGCCAACGGCGATGCTGCAGCAGCAACCCAACAAGCCGGAGACAAACTCGAACAGGCCCGCAAAGCCTTCATCGAAAACGCCCACGCCGCAGGCATGAGCGAACAGGCCGCAGGGGCGCTCGCCGACCGTTATGGCCTGACACGTGGGCAGGCGGATACGTTACGTCAGGGCGTCGAGAAGCTGAGCAATGCCGCCGCCAAGGGCATCGACCTGAAAATCAAGATCACCGATGATGCCAGCAAGGCGCTCGATGACATGAAATTGAAGGCCGAGAAAATCGATGACAAGACCGTGCGCATCAGCGGCGACAACACCGACCTGATGCAGAAGATCGCAGACGCCACCGGAGCCACCATCGACCCGAAAACCGGCAAACTCGATCTGGACAAGACCCAGTTCGATTATGCGATGGCCATCGCCGCAGGTGCCACCATCGACCCGAAAACCGGGTTGCTGCAGGGGGGCAACAGCGACATGCTGGCCAAGGTGGCCGAAGCGAACGGCTGGACCATCGACTCGAAAACCGGCTATATCTATGCAAACGACGATCAGGCCATCGGAGTGATCCAAGGCCTGAACAACATGCAGATCGCGGACAAATGGTTCACCATCCATGGCAAATACGAGGATTCCTCAGGCGGCACGTATTCCAGCAGCGGTTATCGCCCGAAGGGCGCGATGGGCAACATACCAACCGGCAAGACCGGTGGCCTGTTCACCGGCTACGGGGTTTCGATGCGCGGCTACGCCACTGGCGGCCGTGTCATCGAGGGCCTGATGCCCGGCAAGGCCACCTACACGGGTGAAGACAACATCACATTGCTGAACGCGCGCGTCAAAAGCGGCGAATTCGTCAGCAACGTGAAATCGGTCGGCTATTACGGTGCCGATTTGTACGCGGCCATGAACCGTCGTCAGATTCCACGTGAGAGGTTCTACAAGCCCTCGCCGATGATGCTGAGCCAGCCGGTGACGAACAACCAGACCGTCAACCAGACGATAGCGCCCGTGTTCCAGCAGAAGATCGTGCGTCCGGCGGATGACATGTATACGGCGGCGTCGATCATGTACCGCAACGCCGCTCAGCTCGTGGGAAGGCTCTCAAGATGAACGACCTGTGGACTTTGAGCCCGCGTTACGGGGAGCTGTGGGCCGGCGCCGAGCTCGTCTGCCGGTTCAACCCCGCGGATTCGTCCGACCGGGGCCTGTACATCACCGCCAACGGCGTGGAGGGCTGGGATACGCTGCCGGACGCGAAGGTGGAGCTACACGAACGCGGACAGGGCGACGGCGCGCATGACGTGCCCGAAACGGATATCCTGTATTCGGCCCGCACCGTGACCGTGCACTACGAGGCGGTCGGCTACAGCCGTGCGGACCTACTCTCCCTGATGCGCCGCATCAACACCGCGGCGCACCGCTCCTGCAGGCTGCGCATGGTCGACGGCGACGAGGACACATACTGTGAGGGCTACGTGGCGCAGATGGGCCGCGACTCGCAGTGGAATCCCCTGTTGGAGAACAATCTGACATTGCATTTCGTGTGTCCTCGTCCGGAGCGTTTGGCGTGGGATGCGCGGCGTTTTCAGTTGGTTCCGGCGTGGGATGCGGGGTTGGGCCTGTCGTATGGGAGCGGGAACGCGGGGCTCGCGTATCCGCTGTCGTATGGGCGTTCGGCCTCGGGTTCGCGCAATGTGGGCGTGCTGGTGAACGGGGGTTCGAGTCGTGCGTTCCCGGTGTTCACGGTCAACGGGCCGTTCCCCTCGGGGGTGCGTTTGGATTTCCCGGGTCTGGACGCGGGGCTTGAGTTTTCGCAGCCGGTTGGCGTGGTGCCCCTCGTGTTGGATTGCCGGTCGCGCACCGCGTCGGTGGGCGGCCTGGACGTGACGCGGCATTTGACTCGCCGGGGTTTTCCGGTGGTGCCTGCGGGCGGGAGCGTGAGCGTGTCGCTGCAGTCGGCGGGCTCGGGGTGGGTCGACTGCCTCGTGCGCGACACATGGATGTGAGCCGGCGGGGAGCGAACCAGTGAATTTTTGAATCCAAGGAAAGGATGTATGAGATGACGACGGCTTTGGGTGTGGCCCCGGACGACAGGGGCAACGGGCTGACCCCGTTGACGCACCGCAGGATCATCAGGAGCCTGTGGTCGAACACGGGCGTGGTGTCCGGTCTGACGGTCACGGGACGCGCGGACCTGCGCTATGACGTGGCGGCCGGCATGGCGGTGTGCTCGCGTGGCGTTTCGGACGGGTTTTCGGAGGCGTGGTGGGAGGGCGGCCAGACCCCGGCCGTCAAGGCGGGGGATCCGAGCAACCCGCGCATCGACGTGGTGTGGATACGCGCGAACGACCTGTCGCAGGGCGACGGGTCGAACCAGGTGGAGGTCGGCGTGACGAGCGGCAACGCGGCCCCGTCTCCCACGGCCCCGTCGCTGCCCGCCGGGGCGACGGAGTTGATGCGCTTCCGCGTGCCCGCCGGGGCAACGCGCACGAACGCGGCCTCACGGGACGCGTCGGTGTCGTGGGCGATCTCCTACGGGGCGTCGCTTGGTTTGCTGGGCGAGGCTGTGGACACGCTCAACGGCCTGTTGGAGTGCAGGGTGCGCGAATGGCAGTACGACTGCAGCGTGCGCGTGCACGTGCCCACCGACCGGCTCGTGGAGCTGGTGTTCACGGCCACGTTCCTGTCGGGCGACAGGACCCACGGGCCGGTCGCCTACCGGGACAAGAGCGTGACGTGGGGCGTGGCGGCGTTCCAGGTCGACGGCGTGGACGTGCCGGCCTCCGGCTCGGAATGGGAGGGCGTCAACGGCGTGTGGCAGGACCACGAGCTGCGCTGCGTGACCACCCTGGCCGCCGGCGACCACGTGGTCCGCGCGCGCACCGGCATGATGAGCCGCAACGACGGCTCCCTGTTCCCGTATTTCGTGTACGGGAGCATCAACGGCGTGGAGTACAAGGGCAGGACCCTGCGCGTGTGGGATCGGGGCGTGAGCCGGTGACCTGGAACGCGTATCTCTATGACACGATGACCGGCCAATTGGCGCAGCCGGTCGACGTGCCCTCGTTCTCCTGGTCGATGACCATCTCGGATTGCTCGTTCTCCACGACGCGGGGCAAGGGCGTGGGCGAGGACGAGACGTCGGGCCTCGAGCTGCCGTGGCCGGGCATCCCGGGCGGCACGCCGCAGGAGCGGGCCAGCATGCTCATGACCGGCAAGCGCGGCATCAGCCTGTTCTGGCGCACCGACTCCGATGGGCCGGAGTCGCCGGGCACGCCGGTGCTGGCCGGCGCCCTGGGCGTGCGGAAGAGCACGCGCCTGGATGTGAGCGTGCCGGTCGAGTCGATGCTGTCCCTGCTCTCCTCCCGCTACCTCGTGCGCGAAGGCCGTTTCGGGCAGGGCGCGGACCACACGAGCCCGGGAGGCTATTCATGGTCTGGCCTGAGCCTGCGGGGCATCGCCAGCGAGGTCGGGTGGGCGTGCACGATGGGCAAGCCCGGCGGCGCATTGCCGATCGACTGGACCTACCGGGGCGAGGCGGGCAACCATGAGCGGACCGCGTGGCGCGACTGGAACGTCGCCAACCAGTCGTGCGCCGACCTTCTCGACAAGCTCTCGAACGTGCAGGGCGGCCCCGACATGCAGCTGCGCCCCTATCTGTCGGACCCGGGGCACCTTCGCTTCCGCTTCCTCGCGGGAAGCGACTCAGACCCGTTCCTGGGGCAGGATGCGATCCACGCGCTGTCCTCCCACCCGCTGGGCGGCACTTTGGAGGAGCTGACCGTCACCCGCGCCGCCCCCGTGCAGCGCGTGTACGCGACCGGGGCGGGGCAGGACGAGGCCACGCTCACCCACCTGGCCGAAAACCTCGAACTGTGCCAGAGGCGGGATCCGTGCCCGCTCATGGAATCCACCTGGTCCGACACCGACACCGACAACCCGCAGGTGCTGGCCGCGCACGCCCAGGCCACGCTCCAGGCGAACTCAAAGCCGTTGATGCAGTTGTCGGGCTGGTTCGACGCGAACGACGCCGGGCCCGACGGCCGGCCGTTGCACCCGTTGGGGAGCATGTGGCCCGGCGAGCTCGTGGATCTCGCGGTGGACGGGTTCCCGGACCTGCCCGACGGCGTGTACCGGTTGAGGATCATGCGCATGAGCGGCGACGAGACCGGCAAGGTCCAGGTGCTGTTCGACATCTGCGAGGATCCCATCTCATAGACGAAGAGGAGGAAGACATGGCGCAGCATGCGGAGTTGAGGCCGAGCACGATGGACGTGGTGCTGGGGACCGCCTCGCGCGCCCTGCGCGAGGCGAGGTCGATGCGCACCCGCCGCTCGGGGAGCGCGCATTGGGACGACGGGCGGGGCGGGGGCGTGGTCACCGGCCCCCAGGCCGGAGAGTACGGCGGCATCGGCCGCATCACCGGCGACGGCATGCTCGAACCATTGTTCGACCTCGATCCCATCAGACAGGCCGTCGACCAGGCGAACGGGAAGTCCGACCAGGCGATCGAGAAGGCCGAGCAGGTCAGGACCCAGGCGGAGGCCGGCGTGGCCGAGGCCAAGTCCGACGCGGCGGCCGCCTCGGCGAAGGCCGACGCGGCGGCGGCGAAGGCCGAGCAGGTGCGCGCGGACACCGCCGAGGCGGTCCAAGCCGTCAAGACGCAGGCGGAGGCGGCGGAGTCGAAGGCCCAGTCCGCGTCCGACAGGGCCGACGAGATGGCCGGCCGGATCACGCAGGTGACGGCCACGGTCAACGGGCACACGACCCAGCTCAAGGAACTCTCCACGAGAGTCGAGGGCGCGATCGCGCAGAACGGCGAGACCGTCGAAAGCGTGACCGAGCTCAAGCAGACGGTCGCGGGCGTGCGGGCCACCGTCACGCAAACCTCGAAGACCGCCACGGACGCGATGAGCAAGGCCACCACGGTGGAGGCCACCGCCAACGGCTTGAAGACGCAGGTGGCGAAGACGGCGAAGACCGCCTCGGACGCGCTCTCGAAGGCGTCGAGCGTGGAGCAGACCGCCGACGGCATCACGGCGACCCTGGCCAAGGACTACCAGACCACCAAGCAGGCGGACGGCAAATACTCCACGAAAACGGAGCTGTCGGCCACCGCCGAGGGCCTGTCCTCGAAGGTCGCGGAATCCACGGAGAAGGCCGACAGTGCGATGGGCAAGGCCACCACGGTCGAGCAGACCGCCAAAGGGCTGAGCACCCAAATCACGGAGACCGCACGCAAGGCCGACACGGCCACCGCCACCGCGAACACGGCCAAAAGCACGGCCGATTCGAACAGCCAGCGGATCACGCAGACCGCGAACACCGCTGACAGCGCCCTGTCCAAGGCGACCACGGTGGAGCAGAATCTGAACGGGTTCAAGGTCAGCGTGAGCCAGACGTATGAGACGAAGTCGGACTCCAACGCGAAGAAGGCCACGCTGGAGCAGAATCTGAACGGGTTCAAAAGCGAAGTGGGTCGGACGTATGCGACGAAGTCGGACATGGGCAAACAGTCCTCGGGGTCGAATCTCTGGTGCAATCAGCTTTTCGACCCTGACAAGCCGCAGATCACGTCGCTGGTGGATAATGTCACCGCGCCGAACGGCAGCCGGGTGAATCTGCTCGCAAACCGCGACAATTTTAATCCTGGCACCAGCTTCCCCGTCGTACCGGGGCGCACGTATGTCATCACCGCTTACTGCAAGCAGATCAAAGGCAGTGTGCCGTTGAGAGCGGGCATCTGGTACACGCAGCTGACCAGCGGACACCCATTTGACACGTATGTCGACGCGGAATCGACGACGCCATTGGGCGATGGGTGGATGGCCGGCACATGGCGGTTCGCCTGTGTGGGCGGGAAATCCCGCGGCTGCGTGTTCTTCCAGATCAACCAGCAGCCGAATAATCTATCGACGCAATGGCTTGTGGCCAACGTCACCTGCACGGACGTGACCGGATTGCAGCCAGCCGGAGACTACGCCACGAATTCCTCACTGACGCAGACGGCGGACTCGATCAGGGCCAGCGTCACCGAAAACACGAGGAAGGCCGACGCGTCCATGAGCAAGGCGTCGAGCGTGGAGCAGACCGCCAGCGGCTTGAGCACGCGCATCAGCGAGGTCGCCAAGAAGGGCGACCGGACCGTCCAATCGTTGAACACGCTCAGCGCGGACGTGACCGGGTTCAAGCAGACCGTGCAGCAGACCTATGCGACCGGGGCGCGGGTCAGCCAGCTCGAATCCAGCCTCGACGGATTCAAAAGCACGGTGTCGCAGACGTACTCGCCGAAAAGCGAGGTGACGGACCTGGCCGCCAGCACGGTGCGCCGTTACAATCTGAAATTGCACTCTGCGGCCGCATGGTACAAGATCGGCTACTGGCTGCCCCTCAGACAGGGGTCGGTCGCGGCCATCCACGTGTACGCCGGCGACGGCACCAACGGAAGAGAGAGCCAGAACAGCGAGTTCACGATCATGCTCAAGAAGGGATGGGTCGGCTCGTCGAACAACCACAGGGGTGACTACGGCGTGAACCTCATCCGCCAGAGAAACGCCGCCAACGTGCAGGTGAAGGCGTTCACCTACCATCCCAGAGGACAGGACCCCGAGACCACGCCGGTGGACATCTGGATCTACCAGCCATGGGGCTACGGCGGCGGCCACTACGACGTGTCCTACGACGGCTCGTGGAGCAACCAGACCACGGTCCAGACGGCCGCGCCCGTCGAGGACTCCACGCACACCCTGCAATCGTCGGTCGGCTACGAAACCCTATCGAACACGAGCTACGTCGACCAGACCAGCCGGAGCGTGAGCCTCGGCGTGGTCGAAGAATACAAGCGTGGCCAACACGGGTCGGCGTTGGCCACGCAGTCCGACATCACCGCCGCGAAGGACTCCATCACCAGCACGGTGAGCAAGACCTACGCGACCCAATCGGACGTGAACGCCACCTACGCGCGCAAGACCGAGCTCAAGCAGACCGAGAGCGCCCTGACCCTGAAGGTCCAGAGCGCGAGCGACACCGCCGACAGCGCGAAGACCAACGCGTCGAACGCGCAAAGCAGGGTCGGCGTGCTGGAGACGATGGTGCGCGCGGACGGCAACGGCGTGCGCGTCGGCAAAACCACCAACGGCCAATACACCGGCTACAGCGCGCTGGTCAACGCGTCCGGCTCGTTCGACGTGCTCGACAGGAACAACAAGGTCGTCGCAAGATTCTCAAGCTCGGGCGTCGCCATCGACACCGGCAGCGGCATCTTCAGCATCAACGGCAAGGAATGGAGCGCGGTCGCCACCGGCGTCGTCAACGGCCCCTACGGGGTGCGCATCAACTGGGTCCGGTTCGGCAAGATCATCCTGGTCAACGGCGTCGCCAGCGTCACCGGCCCGTTCTCCGGCGCGACGAACCTGCACGCGAACGAGAAATGGCCGAGCGCGCTGGCGCCCGCCGACCAGGGCACCATCCTCTTCAACGGCAACAACCAGCAGAACTTCCAGATCCGCGTCGGCAGGAACGGCCACATGGAGTTGAGCGGCTCGGGCCAGCCGGGCTACTGGTACTCCTACTGCGGCGTCTGGAACGTCGCATGACCAAACCGACCAACAGCCCACAACAGACAAAGGAGAAAACAATGGGTAAGACAACCACCGACACCACCGGGGCCGGGACGACCGCCGACGCCGCCGGAACCACCGGGGCCGGGACGACCGACGCCACGCAGGGCAAGGGCGTGCTCGACCTGCGGCCGCCCGAGGACAGCGTCATGCGCCAGCTGCTACGCCTCGGCTTCAAATACGACCACCGTGACGAGGCGGAGGGCACGCAGACGTGGTTCAACTGGGACATCGGAGCCCAGGCCGACTTCCCCGACCGGGACGCCGCCAGCGTGACCATCCGCGACACCAACACCAACCTGCTCCAGACCGTCGACCTGGCCACGCTTCGCGGCGTGGAACGCATCGCCACCTGGGGCAGCGACGGGAACAACTGACCGGCGCGGTCCGCCGGCAGACGGAAAAGGAGGCGTCATGCCCTGGGATTCGATCGTGGGCGGGCTCCTGGGCTCGCCCCTGCTCGTGCTCGCGTGCGCGGTGGTGGGGCGGATATGGCCCGACACGCTCACCGCGTTCGCCTCGTGGCTGTACGGGCACGTGGACCCGGAACGGCTCCAGTACGGCAGCGTGATGAATCGGCACTGGGAGGAGCAGCGCGAGCTGCGCGACCGCTTCGACATTGAGGTGCGCGAGCTGCGCAAGGACACGATCAAGAACACGCTGATCCAGCTCATGCAGGACCGGGACTCGGACCATAGCGAGGCCGTCCGCTACGAGCTCGCCAAGCTCGAACACCTCAAGGCCGACTGCTGGGTCGTGGGAGCCGCCCGATGCTACCTCGACCGGCACATGGGCGAGGGGAACGGCTGACGGAAACCACGGCCGCCCGCGACCGGGCGGCCGTCAATGAACCCATGCCGCCCCATCGGGCGGCGGAAAGGAAAAGGAAACCAATGGAACACGGAACCAAGAACACGGACACGGGAGGCGCGTCCTCGCTGGCGTCCGAGCGGGCGAAGGCCATCGTCCTGCTGGTGGTGCAGCTGTACGCTTTGGCGCAGACCGGCCTGACCCTGGCCGGCGTCAGCCAGCTGCCCTTCACCAGCGAGGAAGTCAGCGCCGCGATCACCGGCCTGCTGGCCGTCGCCTCCAGCGTGTGGTCATGGTGGCGCAACAACAACCTCACCCAGGAGGCCGTCGACGGCACGCGGATGACCCACGCCCTCAAGAAGCGTGAGGACGGGGGCGTGGCATGACCGGAAGCAGCCTGGCCACATGGCGCGGCAGCCCCAACCACTACCAGGGACGTGGCGGCTATCATGTCACGCACATCACCCTGCACATCATGGTCGGCACCCTCGCCGGCGCCGACGCGTGCTTCCGTCGCGCCAGCTTCAAAGCCGCCAGCCACTACGGCGTCGGCGGCGACGGCTCGATCTACCAGTGGGTGGACGAGGACAACGGCTCATGGGCCGACGCCAACCGCATGTCGGACTGCTCGGGCGTGACCATCGAACACGCCGGAGGCCTCGCAAGCGTGCCCGTCACCGAGGCCGAGATCGAAGCCTCCGCGCGCCTGTGCGCCGACATCGCCCGACGCCACAACCTCGGCAGACTATGGCACGACGGACTCAACGGCAACGTGTGGCTGCACCGGGAAATACCCGGCACCGACCACTACGGATGCCCCGACAACACCATCAACGGCCTGCCGGTCGGCCGCATCATCGACCGCGCCAACCAACTAATCACACAAGGAGAAGACATGCCAGTCAAGACAGACCCCATCGAATGGTACGGCAACACCGTCACCGTCGAATACGCATTGCAGGACTTGACCCACCGAGTCGACGCCCTCGCCGCCCGCCTCGGCCCCATCAGCGAACAGTTCCCGTTCGACTACCTGCCCGCCATCCTGAACAACATCGAAAGCACCTATCTCGCCGTCAACGGCCTCAAACCCGACGACGGCAAGGGACTGACCGACGAACAGGTGGGCAAGCTCGCCGACAGCCTCAAGACCAGCCTCGGCCAACAGGTCGCCGCCGAGCTCGCCAAACGACTCAACGATTAACGCCAGCCGATCCAGATGGATATACGGCCGCCCATCCACCCGCATCAATCGCCAGAATCGCGGCAAAGGCCTAGCGACCACCCTATTTAACGTATCGGCCCTGTCCGGCATCGCAGACAGCTCGCACAGAGCTTGACTGCTGCCGGACGGGGCCGATTTCGCGTTGTGGCAGAGGGCTTCGCGGGCTCGATTTCTGCCCACATTTTGCCCACATTTTCCGTAAAAACAGGTTAAAAACCGTTAAAACCGGTTAAAACGAAAAAAGCCGCTCAGCCCTACTCCCGCAAGGCAAAGCGGCCATTTTCCAACCCACTCTCAGCTCAGTGCGTCCTTTAACTTGCTAAAGAATCCCTTCTTCTGACCGGTTTGCGGACGGGAAGCCTGGGAGACGTGCGTGGCATCGGAATCATGCGAGGCGGCGAACTGTTCAATCAGTCCCCGCTCGGACTCGCTGAGCTTGGTGGGAATCAGTACGTTCACATGGGCAACCAGATTGCCGCGCTCATCCTTATTGCGAATATTGGTAACGCCCAGACCCTTCAACGTCACCGTGTCCTCAGGCTGGCAGCCCGCCGGAATGGATACGGTCTGCTCGCCGTCAAACGTATCAATGGACAGATCGTGTCCGAGCACGGCCCAGCTCATCGGAACCTGAATCCAGCAATGCAGGTCATCGCCGTCGCGGGTGAACTGCTTATCTGCCTTGATACGAATATCAATGTACAAATCGCCGGCAGCGCCGCCGCCCTCACCGACTTCACCCTGGTTGGCCAAGCGCAGTCGAGCATTGTCGTTGATACCGGCCGGCACAGTGACACCCACATTACGCGTGGTGCGAACGCGGCCGTGACCCATGCAGCTCGGGCATGGATTCTGGATGATGGTGCCGTGACCCTCGCAGCGCTCGCAGGGAGCGGAGGTCATCATCTGGCCGAGCATAGTGCGCACGACCTTTTGCATGAAGCCCTGTCCATGGCAGTCCGGGCAAGTGACCGGCTGGGCGCCGCCTTGTGCGCCGGAGCCACCGCACTCCTGACACAGGGAGAACGTATTGATCTTGACGTGCGCCGTGCCGCCGAATACGGCGGTTTTCAAGTCGATGGAAGCGGAAGCCAGCGCATCGCGTCCAGGCTGTGTGCGCGGCACCGGGCCCTGTGAGCCGCCACCGAATGCGGAACCAAAGAACGTGGAGAATACGTCTCCCATATCGCCGAATCCCGCGCCGGAGAAGCCGCCAGCACCGGCGTTCGGATCGTTGGGGTCAACGCCGGAATCATACATACGGCGCTTATCCGGATTGGACAGCACATCGTAGGCGTTGTTCACTTCCTTGAACTTGTCCTCGAACTCCGGTCCCGCGATATCAGGGTGATACTTACGGCTGAGCTTGCGGTACGCCTTCTTGATCTCGTCGTCGCTCGCGTTGCGGTCGATGCCCAGCGTCTCGTAATAATCTGTCACTTGTTTGTTCCTTTGTATTCGTTGGTCTGCGGGTCATTGTGCCATAGCCTGCGGTCAGTCGCCGGAGCCGCTTTCCGAGACAAAAAAAGTGAGATACCTTGCCACTGCCCTGACCGCGGCCATGGTAGCCGCATAATCCATATGGGTTGGGCCGATGGATCCCACAAAAGCAATGGGTTCGTTGGTGCCGTCCTGATCGGGCGATGTCTCGTTGCGTTCCGAATCGTTCGCTACGGGCGAAGTACTGCGTCCGTAACCGCTACTGACCACTGAGGCATGCAAGAGTTCAGGTGTGTGGCTTTCGGAGCCAATGGATACGCCTACGCCAGTGGCGCTTGGCTCTTCGCTGAGGTTGCTCATCAGTTTCATGAGCACCACCTGCTCTTCCAGCGCGTCGAAGAGCGGTGCCAGATCGGTCAGAGAACGGGAATGCGCCAGATGCGATGTGCCGGACATATACAATTCGTTGGCGCGCTCGTCCAATGCCATCGATGCGAAGGCGTCGGCCAGGGCGTCGGCCGCCTCCCGCACTGTCTCGAATCCGGTGCCGCCACCAAGGGCGCGCACGGTTTCGGATGCGGATGATAAGGACTGACCGTTGCATTGTTCATTGACTGCACTGGACAGGCGGTTGATGTCGTCGGCCGTGGGCATGGCCGAGACGATCAGTCCGTGCTGTGCCACGCGACCGGTATCGGTGATTACCACGGCAAGTAGCGTGCTCATGGCCACTGGTACCAGCTCCACGTGGCGTAACGTCGCCTTGGATAATGAAGGCGATGCGACTATGGCAACTTGACCGGTGATTTCCGAGAGCAGTCGTGCGGAACGTTGCAGTGCGTCCTTGAGGCTGACCGAGCCGGATAGGAAACTATTGATACCGCGGCGTTGAGCTTCGCTGAGCGGCACAACCGTAGCCAGTCGATCTACAAAATAACGATATCCCTTTTCGGTGGGTACGCGACCGGCGGACGTATGCGGCTGAATCAGGTAGCCTTCATCTTCCAATGCGGCCATATCATTGCGAATGGTGGCAGAGCTGACGCCTAAATCGCGTTCCTTGGACAATGCCGCGGAGCCTACGGGCTCTTGCGAACGAATGTAATCTTCCACCACAGCGCGCAGTACCAGCATGCGACGTGATTGCGTCATGCGCGCCTCCTTATATGTACATCTGCAGTATGCAATCTGCTCTCATTGTATTAGCACTCATTGGTTTCGAGTGCTAATGCGTTCGTTTGCGGCGAAGTGATGTGAATTGTGAACGCTAACAGAACACAAACTACCAAAACACGCCAAAATTGCACCATAACGTCGCAAACCATCGCTAGCATGGTAAGCGCAATGTGAGGGCGTCAAGCGCCCGGCACAAGCCGGATACGCGGCCCGACCAATTGGAAGGAAAGTAATCCATGACCGAATTCAAGGAGACCGAGCTCGACGAGCGCGCCATCAAGATGGCGAAGGCCCTTTCGGCTGACGCGGTGGAGAACGCCGGTTCCGGCCACCCCGGTTCCCCCGTTTCCCTGGCGCCCATCGCCTACACGCTGTACCAGCATTTCATCAAGCACGATCCGAACGATCCCAACTGGGAGGGCCGTGATCGCTTCATCCTTTCCGGTGGCCACGCCTCCCTCACCCAGTACGTCCAGCTGTACTTCTCCGGTTATGGCCTGACCCTGGACGACCTCAAGCACTTCCGTGGTGGCGCTGACACCCGTACCCCGGGTCACCCCGAGTACGGCCTGACCCCCGGTATCGAAATGACCACCGGCCCGCTGGGCCAGGGCTTCGCTTCCGCCATCGGCTTTGCCTACGGCGAGCGTTTCCAGCGCGGTCTGCTCGATCCGGAAACCCCGAAGGAAGACTCCCCGTTCTACCACAAGATCTGGGCTATCTGCGGTGAAGGCGATATCGAAGAGGGCATCTCCGGCGAAGCCGCTGCCCTTGCCGCCAACCAGAAGCTCGGCAACATCACCGTGATCTTCGACGCCAACCGCATCCAGATCGAAGGCGACACCAACCTGGTGCTGGCCGAGGATGTGCTCAAGCGTTTCCAGGCCTACGGCTGGTACACCGACGAGTTCAGCTTCATCCAGCCCGACGGCTCCTACAAGGAGGACGTCGAGGGTCTGGCCGACGTTATCGCCAAGGCCGAGGCCGCTGCTCCGGATCAGCCGAAGCTCATCAAGGTCGACACCCTGATTGCTTGGCCGACCCCGGGCAAGACCAACGATCCGTCCTCTCACGGCTCCAAGCTGGGCGCCGAGGCCGTTGCCGGCCTCAAGGAAGTCCTCGGCTACGATCCGGCAGAGAACTTCCACGTTGACGAAGAGGCTCTGGCTCACGCCCGCAAGGTTGCTGAGCGCGGTCTCGAGGCCCACAAGGAATGGGACGAGAAGTTCGACGCATGGCGCAAGGCCAACCCGGACAAGGCTGCCCTGTACGACCGCATCAAGGCCGGCGAGCTGCCGGAAGGCTTCGACAAGGCCATCGATGACCTTGAGGCCACCTTCGAGGTCGGAAAGGGTGTCGCCACCCGTGGCGCCTCCGGCTCTGTGCTCAATGCCATCGCTGCTGTCATGCCGGAACTCTGGGGCGGCTCCGCCGACCTCGGTGGCTCCAACAAGACCGACCTCAAGGGCGCTGCCACCTTCGCTCCGGCTGAGTGCGCCACCAAGCAGTGGCCGGTCTGCAACGAGTTCGGTCGTCAGCTGCACTTCGGCGTGCGCGAGTTCACCATGGGCTGCATTACCAACGGCATCCTGCTGGGCTCCCACACCCGTCCGTTCGGCGGCACCTTCTTCATGTTCTCCGACTACGAGCGTTCCGCCGTTCGTCTGGCCGCCCTCATGGAGATTCCGAACCTGTACGTGTGGACGCACGACTCCGTCGCCGTCGGCGAGGATGGCCCGACCCACCAGCCGGTTGAGCACCTTGCTTCCTTCCGCGCTATCCCGCAGCTTGAGGTCGTTCGCCCGGCCGATGCCTTCGAGACCGCCGAAGCCTACCGCTACTTCTTCGAGAAGAAGAACACGCTGCCGGCTGCCATGGTGCTGTCCCGTCAGGGCGTCCCGGTTCTCGCCGAGACCGCTGCCAAGGCCAAGGACGGTGTCCGCAAGGGCGCTTACGTCCTGGTCGACACCGAAGGCACTCCGGATGTCATCCTGATGGCCACCGGTTCTGAAGTCCAGCTGGCCGTCAAGGCCGCCAAGACCCTCGCCGAGGAAGGCGTCAAGGCCCGCGTGGTCTCCGTGCCGTCCCTCGAATGGTTCGAGGAGCAGGACGCCGAGTACAAGGAGGCCGTGCTTCCAGCCGGTGTCAAGGCTCGTGTCTCCGTCGAGGCCGGCGTTGCCATGCCGTGGTACAAGTACCTCGGTTCCTACGGCAAGCCTGTCTCCATCGAGCAGTTTGGTCTGCAGGGCGACGGTGCTCAGAACCTCATCGACCTCGGCATCACCGCCGAGCACGTGGTGGAAGCCGCCAAGGCCTCCATCGCCGAAGTCGAAGCCGCCAAGTGATTTCATTGCCCTCCCTCACTAAGAGGGAGGGCTTAACAAGATTTGTTCCATAACGGAATATAAGGAGAAATAAATGACTGAAGCAACTCAGCGTACGTCCGACAACGGCGTTTCCATCTGGCTGGACGACCTGTCCCGCTCCCGCATCGAGTCCGGCTCCCTGCAGGACCTCATCGCCAACAAGAACGTGGTCGGCGTTACCACCAACCCGTCCATCTTCCAGAAGGCCCTGAGCCAGGTCGGTCCGTACGACGCTCAGCTCAAGGAGCTCGGCAAGGTTGACGTTGAGACCGCTGTCCGCGAGCTCACCACCACCGACGTGCGCAACGCCACCGACATCTTCCGCGAGATCGCTGAGGCTACCGACTTCGTCGACGGCCGCGTCTCCATCGAGGTCGACCCGCGTCTGGCCCATGACACCGAGAACACCGCCAAGCAGGCTGTGGAACTCTGGGAGAAGGTCAACCGCCCGAACGCCATGATCAAGATCCCGGCAACCCTCGAAGGCCTGCCGGCCATCACCGCCACCCTGGCCAAGGGCATCTCCGTCAACGTCACCCTGATCTTCTCGCTCGAGCGTTACGAGCAGGTCATCGACGCCTTCATCGAGGGCATCGCCCAGGCTGACGCCAACGGCCACGACCTGAAGCACATCGGCTCCGTCGCTTCCTTCTTCGTGTCCCGCGTGGACACCGCTGTCGACAAGCTGCTGGAAGCCAACGGCTCCGACGAAGCCAAGGCTCTGGAGGGCAAGGCTGCTGTGGCCAACGCTCGCCTGGCTTACGAGCTCTTCGAGAAGAAGTTCGCTGAGGATCCGCGTTGGGCCGACCTGGCTGCCAAGGGCGCCAAGGTTCAGCGCCCGCTGTGGGCTTCCACCGGCACCAAGAACGCTGCCTACTCCGACTGCAAGTACGTTGACGAGCTCGTTGCTAAGCACATCGTCAACACCATGCCGGAGAAGACCCTGAACGCTCTGGCCGACCACGGCAACGGCGCTCCGTCCATCGAGGGCACCTACGAGGAGTCCCACGCCGTCATCAACAAGCTGGCTGAGCTGGGCATCAACCTCAAGGACGTCACCGACAAGCTGGAGGCCGACGGTGTCGCCGCCTTCATCAAGTCCTGGGATTCCGTGCTGGCTGACGTCCAGTCCGGCATCGACCGCGTGAACGCCTGAGATTATTAGTCGATGCGCCTAGCGCATTAACTGATTAGCTCACAGAAGCCCCGACCCCAACCGGTCGGGGCTTTTTGCGTATTGGATAGGGCTTCGTCCTTCTTTTGTTACGACATATTCGGATCTTACTCACCCTGAGCGTACGGTTTTCCAGACTATTTCAGGCCTTCTCTGGAAAAATGTACGCTTACTGTCGGTCAGTGTACGTTTTTCCAGATGATGGAGAAAATAATCTAGAAAAACGTATGCTAGGGAGTGGATGACGGCATATGGATGGTGCGAAGGGACCACACTAGAGGCGAACTTGCTAGAGTGGGTAGCTGGCACACAGAGAAAGAGGAGAACCTTGAGCAAACTTGTCGCACGCCAACGGTTGGTCATGACCTTCACGTTCTTTTCGATGTTCTTCGGCGCGGGCAATCTAATCTTCCCACCATTCGTCGGCGCGCAGGCCGGCTCCGCGACCATACCGGCAGCCATCGGCTTCATCGTCTCCGCAGTCGGTCTGCCGATTCTCGGCGTGCTGGCGGTCACCTTCGCCGGCGGCTTCGACAAGCTCGCCGGCCGCGTCTCCCCCAGATTCGCCCTGTTCCTCGGCGTGGCCATCATGCTCACCATCGGCCCCTGCTTTGCGATCCCGCGTACGGCGACCACTTCATTCGAAATGATGGTAGCGCCTTTCATGCCATCCTCCTACAGCTGGCTGGCCCAACTCGTCTACTCACTTGTGTTCTTCGCGCTGGCGTTCCTGTTCGCCCAGCATCCTGAGAAACTATCCAAAGTACTCGGCCGGTTCATGGGACCGTTGCTGCTGGTGCTGATCGCCGTCCTGTTCATCGCCTGCCTGATCCACGGCATCGGCACCCCGGCCAAACCGATGGGCGACTACTCCACAAACCAAATCGCACGCGGCTTCCTCGACGGCTACCAGACCATGGATCTGCTTGCCGCGCTCTACTTCGGCATCGTGATTTCCGCGAATATCCGCGCCCAGCAAGTCGATGACGAATCACAAGTGCAGAAGGAGACCGCCTACGCCGGGCTCGGCACCGGCGTACTGCTGATCGTGATCTACGGCGCGCTGAGCTACGTGGGCGTGGTGTCCGGCGCCATCGCTTCTATCGACCCGGCCAAGGACACAGGTGCCACCGTACTCACCAACCTCACCTCATCCCTGTTCGGCACGTTCGGTACCGCGTTCCTCGGTATCGTGTTCGTCATCGCATGCCTCAACGTATGCACCGGGCTGATCTGCACCTGCGCCACCTACTTCCATACTCGATTCCAGACCGTCGCCGGACGAACGCTGAGCTACCGCACCTGGCAGATCATCTTCACCGTGTTCAGCTTCATCGTGTCCAACGCCGGGCTGAGCGCGATCATCAAAGTCTCCGTGCCGGTGTTGTCCGCGTTGTATCCGATTGCCATTGTGCTGGTGTTGCTGGCGCTTACCCATAAGAAGCTTGGCGCGCGATTCCCGCGTGTCTACTTCTGGACTGTACTGCTGGTGGGCATCGCCTCCTTCGCCACTTGCATCTCCAGCCTGGCCGCCGTCTTCGGCGGTTCCATCAGTTGGCTGGACGCGGCACTGGCCATGCTCCCCCTGCAGCAATACCAACTCGGCTGGGTTATGCCGGCCATCATTGGTCTCGCCATCGGCATCGCCGATGCTCCCCGGCGGTAGTTGCCCGGTTTGCACGGAGTCTGACGGTCGGCCAGTGATAGCGGTTGTCATGTTAGCTGTCACAGCATCACGCCTATAAAGCGGCATACAGAATTCCTGTATACTGCTGGCCTTCGCTCATCTACTATAGTCATACTGACATCATCGATAACGGCATAAGGCGGGGTGCGTCATGAACACCAGTGATAGGCAGATAACGGAAACCGACCGGAATCGCGAGCTTGGATTGATTCCGGCCATGGTGATGGCGATCATTGCGGCGCTCAGCGGTGCTGGCGTATCGTTCGCGCCACTATATGAGCGAATCTGGGGTGGCATGATGCTGCATCCGAACTGTCCGACGATTGGCAGAATGACTTATTATCTGTCTGGCCAGGCAACTGGTGATTACGGAGCCTGCGTCACTTCGCCACTGTGGTTTCTGGCGGTGACTGCGCTGAGCGTCGTTGCAATCATTTGTCTGACTGTTGCAGGAGTACAGGGCTTTGCTCGTCATCGTCTTCGCACGGGCATCTGTGTTTTTCTTGCGGCAGTGGCTGTTGCGTTCATATTGGTGCTGAGCGCGAATACCAAAATTGTAATGTTGTGGGCGATACATGCGGCAACGTGGTTGGTTTACGCCATACTTGCCGCCTATTCGCGCAACAGCACTAGTATCCAGCAGCAGCATATAGCCGCTCTGACTAATCTGACGGGTTCGGATAAGTCTGCCTCCGAGCGCGGTGGTTGGTCTCTGGTGACGCGGCTGCTGCTCGTGTGGCAAATTGGCGTGATGCCGGTGCTCGTCACCGAATACTCGGTGTCCGATGAGGTCAATTCCACCGGCGGTGTGACCATCGCTTGTGGACTTGGACTTGCGGCATATGCGCTGGTGCATCTCATCTCTATCGATATTCCACGAGATAACGTTGGTTCAGCACTGCCGACGATTCGCGATATACGACCTGTATCTGTGCATAAGCTGTTTCGGGTTATCAGTATCAATGCGTCTGCCGTAAGTCATGTATCGGTTCCTCTTGGCCTGTTTTGGGCAGTAATCACTTTTCTGACCTACAGTTACGGCACTGGCGGTCATACCGATTTTTGCCCCGCGCTGGCAGCAACGAACAAAGCAGGACTTATTGCTGTTTGCACCGGTTCAGGACCTCTCATCGTACTAGCCGTTTTGCTGTACGTGCTGCCAATATTTTCCCTCGTCTCGGCCATCGCAACCGTTATAGCTACCACAGGCAGCATGAGCAACAGTCATAATTCGGCTAATTCAGCTGGTTTTCAGAATAAGGCCGCGATATTCTACCTGCTGTTAACAGCTGTACTGTCCGCCACTGCGTTCATCATCGCCTTCACCTTGGCATGACCCGATTCAGTTGCAGGTATTCCGGTACTTGTTAGCGACGTTGCGGGTATAAAGGTGCAAGTTACGGCGCACAATCGGCTCTAACTTGCACCTTTATACCTGCAATCTATGGAGTTGAGCCCGAATAGCGCTGTTCAGGTACTCCAGATCGACCCTTTATACCTGCAAACCATACGAATCAAGGCCGGCCTCATTGTCATTGCAGGTATTTTGGTGCGATAAAGACCTCATGTGGAGACGGTCCCACTCGGGCTCATATTTTTATTAGTTTCGGCGTTACGCCCCCACGCTCAGTCGATGGCATCGACAATGGGATGTAGATTTGCAGAAAGACGGGGTGCGTCGATGGTTACGGTGCCGTACAGTTCGTCGACATCGATATTCATATAAAGATATGCCGACGAGTGCGCATTAGTGGACTCGTCGGCATTGAGAAAATCAGCTCTGCCAGTAGTAGCTGAGGAAGTCGGAGAGCTTGTTGGTGGCATCCTTGAGCACTTCGATGCGTGGCAGGTAGACGATACGGAAGTGATCCGGCTCGTGCCAGTTGAAGCCGCCGCCGCGCGTGATGAGAATGCGCTTGTCATGCAGCAGATCGAGGGCGAACTGCTCGTCGTCATGTACGTTGAACTTCTTGATATCAATCTTCGGGAAGATATAGAACGCGGCCTTCGGCTTGACCGCGGTGATGCCCGGAATGGAGTTCAACGCGTCATAGATGTAATCACGTTGGTCATGGATACGGCCACCGGGCACGATATAGTCGTGCACGCTCTGATGGCCGCCCAGCGCGGTCTGCACAATGGACTGCGCGGGCACGTTCGAACAGATGCGCATGTTGGTGAGCATATTGATGCCCTCGATGTAATCCTTGGCGATGGCCTTGTTGCCCGACAAAATCATCCAGCCCACTCGGTAGCCGGCGATCATATGCGACTTGGACAGGCCGGAGAAGGTCACGCAGAACAGATCCGGAGCCATGGAAGCGATGGAAATATGCTCGAGCCCGTCCATAACCAGACGATCGTAGATTTCGTCGGAGAAAATCATGAGCTGGTGCTCACGCGCCAAGTCGACAATCTGCTGCAGCACTTCCTTTGGATACAGCGCACCGGTCGGATTGTTCGGATTGATGAGCACTATGGCCACGGTACGATCGGTGATCTTCTTACGCATATCGTCGATATCCGGGTACCAGTCGGACTTCTCGTCGCACAGGTAATGCACGGCGGTGCCGCCGGCGAGATTCACACAGGCGGTCCACAGCGGGTAATCCGGAGATGGCACAAGCACCTCATCGCCACTGTCGAGCAGCGCGGACATAGACAGGTTGATGAGCTCGCTGACACCATTGCCGGTGTAGATGTCTTCGATGGTGACGTTCGGAATGTTCTTGAGCTGTGCATACTGCATGATGGCCTTACGCGCGGAGAACAGGCCCTTGGAAGCCGAATAGCCTTCGGTTTCAGGCAATTGTTGCGCCATGTCGTAGACGACCTCGTCCGGTGTACGGAAGCCGAACGGTGCAGGGTTGCCGATGTTGAGCTTCAGTACGTGGGTGCCGGCCTGTTCCATGCGGGCCGCCTCATCAACCACTGGGCCGCGAACATCGTAGAGCACGTCATCAAGCTTGTGTGATTTGCCAAAGGTACGGCGGCGAGCAGCAGGAATTTCCGTTTCCGCCGATGTGGGAGCTCCGCTCGGTGTGTCAATATGGGAAGCGGGTTGTGCGTCGGAGTTCAATTTTGTTTCCGAGGATTGGCCACGAAGCCAGTTCGCATCGACATCAAGTTCGTCAGCCAGAAACAGCAGCACATCCTCTCGCGGCATGGTCTTGCCCGCAACATATTGGCTGATGTGGCTTTTGCCCATCTTGACACCGCGGCGTTCGGCGGCGTGCACCAGATCAACCTGCTTCAATTCCCTACTGTTCATCGCATTGCGCAGTCGTTCCGCAAACACCGATACGCTCATAGTCCCATGCCTCCAACCGGAAGTTCAATTGTCTTGTTGAACAACGGTTCAAAGCATACGCCTAGTTCAATATGTGTTCAATTTTTGGCGTGTTTACAGTGTTCGAACGGCACAGCAATTATCGAAGCTGTGACTCGATCCACTGAGCGACGCCATCCTCGTTGTTAGGAGGGCAAATCTCGTCGGCGATGGACAGCACTTTTGGATTCGCGTTGGCCACGGCCACTCCTCTGCCAGATTCGCTCATCATATTGATGTCGATGAGATCGTCGCCGAAGGCCGCAGTCTGCTCAAGCGGGACATCGAGACGATCGCACAGCAAGCGCAGCGCATGCTCCTTGTTGGCCTGAGGATTCATGAGCATCCACATCACGCCTTCGCTGATGGAGATGTCGAAGTCCGGCGGAATCAGCGCACGCAGTTCATTCCATTGTTCCGGTTCAGGGAAGATGGTGATTTTGTCTGCGATTCCATCAGGAACGTCATGGAAGTTCGTGTATTGGAAAGCCTGAGTCTTCCAATACACGCGCACATCGAAGTTGGTGTAGCGCACGTCGTTCATCACGATGCCGATTTTGAGGTTTGGCATACGGTCGAGCAGAAACAGGCAGACTTCGCAAGCGCGCTGTGAGGAGAAACCGATTTTAATGAGATGATTCTCGCTCTGCTGTGATGAGTCGGATGTCAGCATATCGAAATCGGAATTGGCCGGGTCGAAATCGATGAGGGCACCGTTGAGATAGATCACAGCATCAACGGGCAGTTTCTCGGCAAACTGCAGTCCGGTACTCACCGGTCGCGCGGTGGCGATGGCGAATTTCATGCCGGCGTCGTGAGCCCGAGCGATGGTGTCGATGCTGCGCTGGGTGATGAAACGATCCTCAAAGACCTCGGCGTCATGCAATAGAGTACCGTCGAGGTCGGCGACCAGCAGTTCGGGGCGAGTTGTCGTCTTGATGGTTGTGGTCACAGCAGTCCCTTGCAATGGTCTCGGACGAGTTCGGCGGAGTGATGCATTTTGGCCATTTCCTCGTTGCTTAGTTCCAGTTCCACGATTTCATTGGCACCATTGGCACGCAGTTCGGTGGGCACGCCAAGGAACACGTCATGTTCGCCGTATTCGCCGTCTAGCAGCGTAGAGACGGGGACGATGCGACGCTCATCCCACAGAATGGTCTGCACTATGCCGGCCACGGTGGAAGCAATGCCGAAGTTGGTGCCGCCCTTGGCCGCCACGATTTCGTCGCCGCGGGTACGGGTCTTTTCCTCGACTTCGGCGGTGGATACGGAGGCGAAGCGGTCTTGGTTGTCAGCCAGGAAGCGAGCGAACGGCTTGCCGCCGAGCGAGACGGTGGACCATGCGGTGAATTGGGAGTCGCCATGCTCGCCCATCACGAAGCCGCCCACATTGCGCGGATCAAGGCCGGTTTCCTCGCCGATGATGGTCTTGAGGCGTGAGGTATCGAGCGCGGTACCGGTGCCAAGCACCTGGGTGCGCGGCAGGCCGGAACGTTTCCATGCGTACCAGGCCATTACGTCGACCGGGTTGGAAACCATGACGATTACGCCGTCAAAGCCCGAGGCCATGACATTGTCGACCACTTCGCCCACGAGTCCGACGGTGAAGCCGAGCTCGGCCATACGGTTGGAATTGGCCGGCGGCTTACGTCCCACGGTGATGACGACGATATCCGCGTCCTTGCAATCGGCATAGTCGCCGGCACGCACCTTGACGTGACGATCCTGGAACTCGCTGCCGTCATCGAGATCGCGGGCCTCCCCCAAAGCTTTGGCGGCAAAATGATCGATGAGCACGAGCTCATTGCACAGACCATGTGTAACGATGCTGAAGGCCGCGGTCGCACCGACCTGTCCGGTGCCCACAATGACGACTTTGTTACGGTTCATAGTGACCATAGTGCACTCCTTTGCAAGCCATGAACGATGGAAAAACTACGACCCATGACCGGTATATCGGTCATGGGTCGTGAAAAGTTTACAAAATCAATCAGCCGAGGTTGAACTTGGTCATCATGTCGAGGCCGATAATCAGAGCCACCCATACGAGGGCGATGATAACGGTCCAGCGGTTCAGGTTCTTTTCGGCGACGCCAGAGGTGCCGGCATTCTGGGTCAGACCGCCACCGAACATGTCGGACAGACCGCCGCCCTTGCCCTTGTGCATAAGGATGAGCAGGGTCAGCACGAAGCTGAGCAGCACGACGATGACTTGCAGCGTGATCTTAAGAGCGGTCACAGGGTACCTCCGAGTTGAATTTACTGTTGATAAGCATAGCGCACATATCGGAAAACCGGTGTATTACGACCGTGAAGATGTTGTTTTCAGCGCAAGACGGGCGATTTTGGACAATTCCTCGACATCCAAGGCAGCGCCGCCGATGAGGAACCCGTCCACATCAGGCTGGGAGATGAGTTCTGCCGCGTTCTTTGAGGTGACGGAGCCGCCGTACAGAATGCGTACGCTGTCCGACACCTTTTGACCGAACGTGGTCTTCAAATCATCGCGAATCGCGTTGGCTGCGTCCTGAGCGGATTGCGGGGTGGCGACCATGCCGGTGCCGATGGCCCAGACCGGTTCGTAGGCCACGATGAGTTTGGCAGCTTCCTCATCGGAAAGATCACGGGTGACATCGCGCACCTGGCCGACTGCGAAGTCGAGCTCAATGCCCTTACGGCGTTCCTCGTAGCTTTCGCCTACGCACAGTATTGGCTGCATGCCGGCGGCAAGTACGGCACGCACCTGATCGACGATATTGGCATCGTCTTCAGGATGGTATTTACGGCGCTCGGAATGTCCGACAATGACATACGAGCAGCCAAGGTGGGCCAGCATATCGGCGGATACGTCACCGGTAAAGGCGCCTTGCGTGGTCACGGATACCGACTGGGCACCATAGGTGAGGCGGAGCTTGTCGGCTTCGACAAGCACCTGCACGCTGCGCAGCGAGGTGAAGGACGGGAAAAGGGCGACCTCGCAACGCTTGAAGTCGAAATGAGCGTCGCGCAGTAGCCATACCAGCTTCTGTACAAAGTACGTGGCTTCCAGATGATCGAAGTTCATCTTCCAGTTGCCGGCTACCAAAGGAATGCGCTTGGACGCCATGATTTCCCCTCTCATTATCGTTCCTTGGCTCCCCTCAGCGAGGGGAGCCGTCAGCAAAGCTGACTGAGGGGAGCCCGACATCGCCGTAACTCCCCTCAGTCTCGCTACGCGAGCCAGCTCCCCTCGAGGAGGGGAGCCAGAATAAAACTTACTCGAGCACCTTCAGACCCGGGAGCTCCTTGCCCTCGAGGAACTCGAGGGAAGCGCCACCACCGGTGGAGATGTGGGAGAAGCCATCCTCCGGGAAGCCGAGGTTGCGCACGGCGGAAGCGGAGTCACCGCCACCGACGATGGTGAACGCACCGGCTGCGGTGGCGTCGACCAGACCCTGGGCCACGGCCTTGGTGCCGGCAGCGAACTCAGGAACCTCGAACACGCCCATCGGGCCGTTCCACACGACGGTCTTGGAGTCGACGATCTTGTCGTGGAAGAGCTTCTGGGAATCCGGGCCGATGTCCAGACCCATCTTGTCGGACGGAATGGCGTCGGCGGCAACGACCTCCGGGGCAACCGGGGTGTCACCGGCCGGGAAGCCGGCGTTCACGACGACGTCGGTCGGCAGCACGAGCTCAACGCCGTTCTTCTCGGCGGTCTCGATGTAGCCCTTGACCTTCTCAAGCTGGTCCTCTTCAAGCAGGGAGGTGCCGACCTCGTAGCCCTTGGCCTTGAGGAAGGTGAACACCATGCCGCCGCCGATGACCAGACGGTTGGCCTTGTCGAGCAGGTTCTCGATGACGCCGAGCTTGTCGGAGACCTTGGAACCGCCGAGCACCACGGTGAACGGACGCTCCGGGTTCTCGGTGGCCTTGGACAGGGCCTTGACCTCCTTCTCGACCAGCAGGCCTGCGGCGGCCGGCAGATCGGCGGCAACGTCGTAGTTGGAGCCCTGAGCACGGTGGACCACGCCGAAGCCATCGGAAACGAAGGCCTCGCCGAGGGCGGCGATCTTCTTGGCGTAGGCGGCGCGTTCGTCGGCGTCCTTGGAGGTTTCCTCCGGGTTGAAGCGAACGTTCTCGAGCAGCACGACGTCGCCATCGTTCATGGCGGCGACCTTGGCCTGGGCGTCCTCACCGTAGGTGTCCTTGGCCAGCGGCACGTTGGTGCCCAGCAGCTCGCCGAGGCGGGCGGCAACCGGGGCCAGGCTCAGCTCAGGGACGACCTTGCCCTTCGGGCGGCCGAGGTGGGCCATGAGGATGACCTTGGCGCCTTCTTCGCGCAGGGTCTTGATGGTCGGCAGAGCGGCCTTGATTCGACCGTCATCGGTGATGGTGGTGCCGTCCAGCGGAACATTGAAATCAGCGCGAACCAGAACGCGCTTGCCCTTGAGATCTCCAAGGTCCTTGAGTGTCTTCATGAATATCCTTTCCTTGACGAATTTCACGTCAAAGTGGCCAATTTTTGCCACTTTGCATATTACAGGCATTCCAGAACAAAACACCGCATTCGTCTGATGACTGAATGCGGTGTTTCGTAAGTCGTTGCATATGCTGGACGATCTTGGCGGTTTGCCTCTTACCGTCCTTCGGCAGCCCGGGCCTTTTCGGTTTTCTCGGCGAGCTGGAGCAGTCGACGGATACGGCCTGCGATTGCATCCTTGGTGATCTGCGGTTCGGCAATCTTGCCGAGCTCCTCGAGGCTCTTGTCCACGTGGTCGATGCGCAGCTGGCCGGCTTGACGAAGATTGTCCGGAATGTTGTCGCCCAGCACCTCGAAGGCATGCTGCACCTTCTCGCTGGCCTCGGCGGCGGCTTTGGCGGACCTGCGCATATTGGCATCATCGAAGTTGGCCAGACGATTGGCCTTGCCGCGGGCTTCGCCGTCGGAACGCTTGCCGGTCCATTCGCGGGCGGAACGGGTGGCACCCATGAGCTTGAGCATGCGCTCGATGGCGTCGGGATCTTTGAGCGTCACGCGTTCGGAACTGCGCAGGGTGCGATGCTTGGCCTGAATGCCGAGACGACGGGCCACGCCGCACAGGGCCATGGCGGCCTCTTCGGTGGGGCAGGCGATTTCCAGGAAGCTTGCTTTACCGGGGTCGGACAGGAAGCCACGGGCCATGAAAGCGCCACGCCATGCGGCCTTAATCTGGGCGATGGAGCCGTTGACCACTTCGGCGGGAAGTCCGCGCACCTGCTGCTTGCGGCGGTCGACCAGACCGGTCTGCAGCGCAAGGGCCACCACGTTGCGGGTGACAAGCACCACATAGGTTTCCACCGGACCATTCGGAGTCTGGCGGGTCAGGTGATTGACCTCTGCCTCATGACCGAATACGTTCTTCAGGGTGTTTTGAAGCCACTCGGCTGCATCCAATGAGGTAAATACGGCTTGAATCACATACGCGTTTTGCACAGGACGCAAACCACCGCCAAAACGAATCATGGCCGCTGCTTGGGCCTTGATCGCGGCAGGCGAGTCACCTTCAAAGGCAGCCAACTCGCTTTTAACATCGTCCAGAAGAGCCAAAGATCCAACCTCCTACAGTCCCGTTCTTCTCAATGCCTTAGGCGCCTCGGCCATCAAGCAGTCGGAAGCCATCGGCTTTCTGTGATACCTAATCTGGTGGACAACCGAACCCGTTTGATATATATTTTGGGCTTTGTTTTCTCGCAGTGTGGTCACTCAGGATGAGCGTCGATGGTGTTGTTCCCGCGCCGAAACGGTGACGTTCAGGCCGTGTGCGCGTAGTCGGCGAGCCAGTTCTTCGCTCATCGCGACCGATCGATGCTGGCCTCCGGTGCAACCTATGGCAATGGTCACAAAGTGCTTGTCTTCCTGGGCATATCCTTCGATGGCCGTTTCAATGGCGCGTTCATAGGAATCAAGGAATTCCTTGGCGCCTTTGCTGGACAGCACATAGTCGGCGACGGGTTTGTCGGCTCCGGTAAGCTCGCGCAGGCTGGGCACCCAGAATGGATTGGGCAGGAACCGGACATCGGCCACGAAATCGGCATCTATAGGCATGCCGTATTTGAATCCGAAGCTGAAGATGTGCACGGCCACGGTGGTGGGCCCGGATCCCAACATTGTCTCGTAGAGCTTGGTGGACAGCTGATGGATGCTCAAGGAACTGGTGTCGATGACCCAATCGGCCCGCTCTTTGAGGTTTTCCAGTAGATGGCGTTCCTCGAGAATGCCATCGATAAGACGGTTGCCGTGCTGCAATGGGTGCGGGCGGCGGACGGATTCGTATCGTTTGATAAGTATGTCGTTGCTGGCATCAAGGAAAAGGATGCGGGTTTTGACACCGAGATCATCCAAGTGGCCGAGCACGGCTGCCAGATCGTCAAAGTAGCTGCGGGAACGTACGTCAATGACTGCGGCGAGCTTGTGAACGCCGCTGTCTGACCCGGAGGTCGTCATCATATCGACAAGAGGAACCAGCAATTTAGGCGGCAGGTTGTCGACTACGTACCAGCCCATATCCTCCACCGAATCGGCGGCACGGGAACGGCCTGCGCCGGACATGCCGGTGATGAGCAATACCTCGAATGCGTCGGCCGGATTGGGCTGATTATCCGCAGCGGCGGAATCGGAATGGGTGTCGACCTGATTTTCCGAATCGTGGATGGAAGATGGCTGACTCATCACAATGCCTCCTCGAGCGCGTTGCGCATCGCGATTTCCAGATGATCGTCCTCGGTGGTGGTGCCTTGCAACCGCTTGTCGGCGTCACTGGGCGGATCGTCGTCCCATATGCCGGTCATCAGCAGCACTTGGATAAGTGCCTGATACAGCAGCATTTCCTCGCCGCCAATGGCGCGGCCACCGTGGGCCCGCCATGCTTGCATGAGTTTGGTGGGACGTGGATTGTATACCACGTCCAGCAACAGGCCAGAATACGGTTCCGCGTGCGATGCGCTGTCTGTGTTGATGACATTCGCGATGCCGTTTGCCGCCAAACCGGGAATGGTATTGATGACATAGGTGGCGGTGCGTGCGGCGTTGAGCAGGGCCGACGTGTCGCTCAGTTCGATTTCGTCGTACGGGTTATGCGTGTTGATGAATTTTTCGGCCACGGGCTTCAATCCGGCGTTCTTACCGGGATGCCGTGCGGCGACGGTGATATGGCCGATCTCCGGCATCATGCAGCACGCAGCCAATGCCGAGGTGGCGGTGTTGCCGTTGCCGATGATGAGGGCTGTGCCGGCGCGATCGCCCGCATGATGGTTGCCGAGCTCCCGGTTGATATGGTCGAAGGCGAGTTGGATGCCGATGACATCGGTGTTGTACAGTTTGATGGCCGGCTTTCCGTGAGGCCAGGCCGGATCATCGGTGATGTCATTCCAGTCGAACACCGCGGTGTTGGCCACCCTGAGTTCCTTGGCCCACAGGTTCTCCGGGGTACCGTACGGCTGGATGGTGCGTTTCAGTGGCATGGTCAGGCTCAGGCCGGCCCAAGTGGAGTCAAGACCTTTGAGGAAAGCATCAAGGTCATCCTCCCCCGCCTCGTGCTTGTCATACAGCCAATCATTGAGATTCAGCGACCGGTAGGCCGCGTTATGCAGTACCGGAGACAGAGAATGCGCAATCGGTTTGCCAAGTACTGCGCAGCGATGGTTGGCCATATCCCCTCCTTGAATATCTTCTTCCATGCTAGCCGACATCTTGTCGTGGTGTTGTCACGCTACGCAATCCGTAATCGAAAATTCATGCCGAGTGGCGGCACCGGCTCCGGGAAGGAGATTATCGCGACTGTGTATGGGAAACTGTCATGGGCTGTTGCCGCACTGGCTCCCCACAGAAGGGGAGCTGTCACGAAGTGACTGAGGGGAGGTCCCGGAGAGAATCAGCTGAGTCTGCCTACTCGTCATGCAACGCGGCATACAACGCCTCGGCCTTGGCGTGGCCAACACCTTTGACCTGCTCGAAGTCCTCGACGCTGGCCACACGCATGGCTTTGACCGAACCGAAATGATTGAGCAGCCGTTTCTGATAGCTCTCTCCAATACCCGGAATCTCATCGAGCGCACTGCGCAGCGCGCCTTTGCGGCGCTGCTGGCGATGGTAGGTGATCGCGAATCGATGCGATTCGTCACGTACGCGCTGCAGCAGGTACATGCCTTCGGACTGGCGTTTGAGGATGATCGGATAGTCATCATCCGGCACCCATACCTCTTCGAGGCGTTTGGCCAAGCCACAGACGGCCACATCATCCACGCCGCAATCCTCGAGAGCCTTGGCCGCGGCCATGACCTGCGGTTTGCCGCCATCGACCACCACGAGATTCGGCTTGTATGCAAAGTGATGACGATTCGTGTTCTGCTGGACCACTTCAGACGAATCGGCAAATGATGAGGCATCGGTAATTGCTGCCGGCGCCGTACTGCTGGTGCCATTTGCATCGGATACGGATTGTTCCTGCTGTTGCTCAGCCTTGGCCGCGCGCTGCTCCGCGTCGATGCTCTCGCCGGAATCCCCGGCGATATTGCCATGCTTGAAACGTCGCGTCAGCGTCTCGTAGAGCGCGGAGAGATCGTCCACTGCTCCTTGCCCGTCCTTGCCGCGAATGGAAAAACGACGGTATTCGGATTTCTTGGCGATGGCGTCCTCGAACACCACCATGGAAGCCACCTGGAAGGCGCCACCCACGGTGTTCGAAATGTCGTAGCATTCGATGCGCAACGGCGCCTGGTTCAGGCCCAGGGCCTTGGCCACGTCGTTCATGGCCTGGGTGCGTGCGCCCATATCGGAGATGCGGCTCATCTTGCTGCGCTGCAACGCCTGGCTGGCGTTCTCGTTGGCGCGATCCATGAGCTGCTTCTTGTCGCCTCGGGAGGCCACGCGAATGGTCACCGTTCCCCCGCGCTGGTCGGTCAGCCAGCTTTCGAGTTCCGCGCGACGGGACGGTTCGATCGGCACGATGATTTCGCGCGGCACAGGCGCAATGGGAGCCAGCAGATCCGCGCGCCCAGTGGTTTCCTGACGAGTATTGCGCTCGCGAGTGGCTTGGGCTCGGGCGATTGCGTCCGTGGCCGTAAGGGTTTGCGTGGAGCCGATGGCTTCGCGACTGGTGGAAATGGTTGCAGCGCCACCCCCAGTCACGCTTCGCGTGCCAGCCCCCGCCAGCGGGAGCACGGCTGCATTTTCGCCCCCGCTAGCAGGGGCTGTCGGCGCAGCCGACTGGGGGTGGTCATTCCCTGCCTCATCCGAATACACCTGCACCAGAAGATCCGCCATCAAGTCAGTATCAGCGATGTCCTCGACCCGTTCGACGCTCCAGTTGCGTTCGCCACGAATCGAACCCGCGCGTACATAGAAAGCGTGCACGGAAGCTTCCAATTCGTCGCTGGCAAAGCCGAACACGTCGGCATCCACGTCCTGATCGAAGACGACGGCGTTCTGCTGCACCACGGTCTCCAACATCTGAATCTGATCGCGCAGACGTGCCGCCTTCTCGAATTCAAGCTCGGCGCTGGCCTCTTTCATGTCGCGGGTCAACTGCGCGATATACGGCCGTCCAAGGCGTCCGGTCATGACGCCAACAAGTTGTTCGCACAGCCGTCGATGTTCGTCCGCTTCAATCTGATTCACGCAGGGAGCCGAGCATTTGCCGATAGAGGCCAGCAGGCAGGGCCGGCCGGTCAGCTGAGCTTTATGAAATACATTCGTGGTGCAGGTACGTACCGGAAAGGTGCGCAGCAGCCGATCGAGGCTGTGCCTCAGCTCCCACACCTTGGCGTATGGGCCGAAGTAACGAGTATCGCGGCGTTTGCGCGACCGCGTGACCCACACGCGGGGAACCCGCTCCCCCGTGCTGACCGCCAGATACGGATAGGTCTTGTCGTCGCGGAACTGCACGTTGAACCGCGGATCGAACTCCTTGATCCACGTGTACTCAAGCGTCAACGATTCCAACTCAGTGGCAACAACCGTCCACTCCAGACTGCGTGCCGTAAGCACCATGGTCTGTGTGCGCGGATGCAGCAGATACAGTGGCTGGAAATAATTGGTAAGCCTATTGCGCAGGTTCTTGGCCTTGCCTACATAAATGACGCGCCCTTCCCCATCGCGCCACTTATACACACCAGGCTTGGCCGGAATGTCCGAAGTCTTAGGCCGAAACAGATCACGAGAATCCCCCAGCAAAGGCGCCCCATTCGCATTCACCTTCGCCGCAGCTGCGCTTTCTTCGGCTCCTGCACTAGAGCTTTCCGGCATCAACGCCGCCGCAGTCTTGCGCCACTCGTCCGGACTATGCCGCTCGATATCGTTCGTCATAATCCTCCTCTCGCAAGTAGCAGCAGATAATTGATTCAGGATTGGGTGGGCTGGGGTGTGCGTTGCTGGACCGTAAAGACTTGGCCTGAGCAGCCCGGAGCGTGTCCAGCGACGCACACCCCAGCCCACCCAAGGTCAGCCGTAATTGAAAGGCTATAGCATCGGTTTCAAGAACTTGCCGGTCCAGGATTCGTCGCATTCGGCAACCTGCTCAGGAGTGCCCTGCGTAACGATGGTGCCGCCGCCGTCACCGCCTTCCGGACCAAGATCAATCAACCAATCGGCCTCCTTGATCACGTCCAGATTATGTTCGATGACAATAACCGTATTGCCCTTGTCCACTAGGGATTGCAGCACTTTGAGCAGCTTGTTTACATCTTCGAAGTGCAGACCGGTGGTCGGCTCGTCGAGGATGTACACGGTCTTGCCGTCGGAACGGCGTTGCAGTTCGGTGGCGAGTTTGACGCGCTGCGATTCACCGCCGGACAGGGTGGGCGCGGGCTGGCCGAGCCGGATGTATCCGAGGCCGACGTCCACCAAGGTCTTCAGATATCGGGAAATGCCGGTGTAGGCCTTGAAGAAGTTGGCTGCCTCTTCGATGGGCATATCGAGAATATCGGAAACGGTTTTGCCGTTGTACGTGACTTCGAGGGTTTCACGGTTGTATCGTTTGCCGTGGCAGGTCTCGCATTCCACGTAGACGTCCGGCAGGAAGTTCATTTCGATCTTCAGCGTGCCGTCGCCGTGGCAGGCTTCACAGCGGCCTCCCTTGACGTTGAAGCTGAATCGGCCGGGGCCGTAGCCGCGCACCTGTGCTTCGGGGGTTTTGGCGAAGAGTGCACGAATCTTGTCCCACACGCCGGTATAGGTGGCTGGGTTGGAGCGTGGAGTGCGGCCGATCGGGTTCTGATCGACGTGGATCACTTTGCGCACCTGGTCGACGCCTTCGACGCGCGTATGCTTGCCGGGCACGATGCGTGCGCCGTTGAGCTTGTCGGCGAGCACTGGGTAAAGGATGGAGTTGACAAGCGAGGATTTGCCGGAGCCGGAGACACCGGTGACCACGGTGAGCACGCCGAGCGGGAAGCTCACGTCGATGTTCTTGAGGTTGTTCTCACGTGCGCCTACGACCTTGAGCATCTGGGTCTTGCGCACCTTGCGGCGCTTGGCGGGCACGGCGATTTCGCGACGGTGGGCGATGTAGTCGCCGGTGATGGAACGCTTCGCCTCGATGAGATGCTTGGCTGGGCCGGAGTAGATGACTTCGCCGCCGTGTTCGCCGGCTCCGGGGCCGATGTCGACCAGCCAGTCGGCCTGACGGATGGTGTCCTCATCGTGTTCGACCACGATCAGCGTATTGCCAAGGTCGCGCAGCTGGTGCAGGGTTTCGATGAGTCGTTCGTTGTCGCGCTGGTGTAGGCCGATGGAAGGCTCGTCGAGCACGTACATGACGCCGACCAGACCGGAGCCGATCTGCGTGGCGAGTCGGATGCGCTGCGCTTCACCGCCGGACAGGGTGGCTGCCGCGCGTGAAAGGGTCAGATAGTCGAGTCCGACGTCATTGAGGAAGCCGAGGCGCGCCTTGATCTCTTTCAGGACCTCGCCAGCAATCATCTGTGCCGAGCCTTCGAGCTTGAGCCCGTTGACCCAGGCGAGTTCGCGCACGACGGGCATATCGCACACGTCGAAGATGGATTTGCCATCCACGGTGACCGCGAGCACTTCGGGCTTCAGGCGGCGGCCTTGGCAGACCTGGCAAGGTACCTCGCGCATGTAGGACTCGTAGTATTCACGCATGGACTGCGAGTCGGTTTCGTCGTGGCGGCGCATCAGCGTGCGCACCACGCCCTCAAAGCCGGTGGAGTATTCGCGCAGGCGACCCCAACGGTTGCGGTAGGAGACGTTGACTTTGAAGTCATGGCCGTAGAGGATGTCGTGCTTGACCTCGGCCGGCAGATCCTTCCACGGGGTCTTCATGGAGAAGCCCATTTCCTTGGCCAGACCTTCAAGGATGTGGCCGTAGTACTGGGAGGTCATCTTGGTGCCGCTCCACGGCTCAATGACACCGTCGGCCAGGGATTTATCCGGGTCGGAGATCACGAGCTCCGGGTCGATTTCGAGTTTGAAGCCGAGACCGGTGCAGGCCGGGCAGGCGCCGTAGGGGGCGTTGAAGGAGAACGTGCGCGGTTCGACCTCATCGAGTTCGAGCACATGACCATTCGGACAGCTGCGGTGTTCGGAGAACGGGCGGCGGCGCGCGGGGCTGCCTTCCTCCTCGTCCACGAAGTCGATGACGATGCTGCCGTTGGCGAGCTTCAGCGCGGTTTCCACCGAGTCGGTCAGGCGCTGGCGGATGCCGTCCTTGACCACAAGTCGGTCGACCACCACTTCGATGGTGTGCTTCTTCTGCTTGGTGAGTTTGATGTCGTCGGACAGCTGCTTCATTTCGCCGTCGATGAGCGCGCGGGCATAACCGTCGGAGCGCAGCAGTTCAAGCATATCCACGAACTCGCCTTTACGGCCCTTGACCACAGGAGCGAGAATCTGGAATCGCGTGCGTTCCGGGTAATCAAGCAGGGTGTCGACGATTTGCTGCGGGGTCTGGGATGCGACCGGCTCGCCGCATTCGGGGCAGTGCGGAATACCGGTGCGGGCGAAGAGCAGTCGTAGGTAATCGTAGATTTCGGTGATGGTGCCGACGGTCGAACGCGGGTTGCGGTTGGTGGTCTTCTGATCGATGGAGACGGCTGGGCTCAGGCCTTCGATGAAGTCGACGTCGGGCTTGTCCATCTGGCCTAGGAACTGGCGGGCGTAGGCGGACAGGGATTCGACGTACCGGCGCTGGCCTTCGGCGAACAAGGTGTCGAACGCAAGCGATGATTTGCCGGAACCGGACAGGCCGGTGAACACGACCATGCGGTTGCGCGGAATCGCAAGATCCACGTTCTTCAGGTTGTGCTCTCGTGCGCCCTGAATGGTGATCTTGAGGTCGTTTGGGATGTGCGAGATGTCCGCTACCAGCGAACCGTCATGCTCGACGAGCGGCGCTTTTTTGATTTCGCGGCTCAGGAATGAGTCGCTGGTCATCACCTTTTCCACGATGACCTCGCCGTTCTTGCCCTTGCCGGTTTTCGCGCCCGCTCCGCCAGTCGCGCGCTTTGTGCCAGTCTGCGCTGCCGCCACAATCCCCGCCTTCCGTCTCTGTTTTCCACGTGCATCACACCGCACGCATCAAAGCCTGCCCCAAGAATACCCGAACACACGACCAAATTCGAACACATGTTCGATGGGTGTGTCCGGCGCGGCAGATGGCACAAAACGGAACATGGTGGTAGTAGTGGGATAAGCATCAGTACGTATATACGAGGAGAATGCCATGATCAATGAGGAATACAAGGCCATGCTTGGCGGCAAGTCCGTGATTCGCGAGCTGAGCGAGTATGCCACGAGCCGCGGTGCCGAAATCGGCTACCAGAATGTGTTCGATTACAGCCTTGGCAATCCCTCCGTGCCGGCCCCGAAATCCTTCGCCGACGCCATGATTGACCTCTATGAGAACGGCGACCCGGTGGCCATCCACGGCTACTCTCCCTCGCTCGGCATCCCGTCCTTCAAAGAGACGGTCGCTGAGAACCTCAACGAACGTTTCGGCATGGCATACACCGGCAACCACATCTTCCCGACCACGGGCGCGGCGGGCGCGCTGTCCCACGCGATGCGCGCGGTGACCAAGCCAGGCGACGAGATCATCACCTTCGCCCCCTACTTCCCCGAATACCAGCCGTATGTCAAGGGCACCGGCGCCAAGCTGACCATCGTGCCGGCCGACACCGAGAACTTCCAAATCAACTTCGAGGCGTTCGAGGCCGCGCTCAACCCGAACGTGCAGGCTGTGCTCATCAACACCCCGAACAACCCGTCCGGCGCGGTGTATTCGGCGGACACGCTCAAGCGCCTGGCCGCGATCCTGACCGCCAAGCAGACCGAATACGGCCACGACATCTTCCTGATCAGCGACGAACCGTACCGTGAGATTCTGTTCGACGGCGGTACCCAGCCCTATCCGGCCAGCTTCTACGCGAACACGCTAACCTGCTACTCCTGGTCGAAGTCACTGAGCCTGCCGGGCGAGCGCATCGGCTACGTGGCCGTTAACCCGGACGCGACCGACGCCGATCTGCTGGTGCCGATGATGGGCCAGATCTCGCGCGGCACCGGCCACAACTGCCCGCCGAGCTCGATTCAGCTGGGCGTGGCCAAGGTCATTGACCAGACCGCCGACCTCAACGTCTACGAGACGAACATGAACCTGCTCTACGATGCGCTGACCGGCATCGGCTTCGACGTGGTGCGTCCCAGCGGTACGTTCTACATCTTCCCCAAGGCGCTCGAGGACGACGCCATGGCGTTCTGCATGAAAGCCAAAGGATACGACTTGATCCTCGTGCCGTCCGACAGCTTCGGCGTGCCCGGCTACTTCCGCATGGCCTACTGCATCGACACCGAGAAGGTCAAGCGTTCGATCCCCGTGTTCGAGAAGTTCGCCCACGAGGTGTATGGGCTCTGAGGGCTCAGACCGTTAGTTTCTTGAATCGTCCGGTGTCGTGAAGATGCCGGACGATTTTGTTATTCCGCGTGCATTATGGACACGAATGATTGAAGTCACTAATAACTTCGTGAAAAGGTATTGCCTTTGCGTGGAATCATCGTTAGATTGGCGAGAGGAAAATCTGTCAATCATATAAAACGGAAAACATCGTAACCGCACCGAACACGCCCGCCGAAACCTCCGACCAGCCCAGCAAACCCGCCAAATCCGGCAAACTGGAGGTCTCCGACCTCATCACCATCGGCATATTCGCGGCCCTGTACTTCGTGATGGTGTGCATCGCCACGCTGGTAAGCACCCTGTTTACCGGCGGCTTCGGCTCCATCTTCCTGCCTGCCATTGCAGCCCTCATCTCCGGCTGCGTGTACATGCTGCTGGCCGCGCGACTCGGCAAGTTCGGCGGCATCACCGTCATGGGCGTGATCATCGGCCTGTTCCTTTTCATTTCCGGACATTTCGTGCTTTCGTTTATCGCCAGCATCATATTCCCGGTGACCGCCGATCTCATCGCCAGCGCCGGCAAATACAAGAGCAAGGCGCTGCTGCTCGTCAGCTATGTGGTGTTCTCCTACGGCCTGACCGGCCCGATTCTGCCCCTGTGGTTCATGAAGGACGCCTACGCGGCGAGCCTTCAGGCGCGTGGCAAGGACGCGGCATACATCGATGGCGTGTTCGACAACATCAACACCGGCACGTTCTTCATCTCCATGATCGCGATTCTGGTATGCGCGATTCTCGGCGGCTGGTTCGGTCAGCGCATGATGAAGAAGCACTTCATCAAGGCCGGTTCGGTGGCGGCGCTGACCAAAGGGCTCGGACGTGAGGGCGAGCACACTTCGCACACGAAAATTCGCATGACCGTGATTGATTGGCTGGTCATGATTGTGATCACCGTGCCGCTCGCTCTGGATATTGCGTGGGGATGTGATGGGAGATAAGCAGCCTCAGTCGAATGCAACGGCTTTCGCGGGAACCATCGCTTCTCGCGATATCTCCTTTACCTACGACCATGCCACGGAACCGGCATTGCGCGACGTCACGTTGACCATTCCTGAAGGCGAGTGCATTGTGCTGTGCGGGGCGAGCGGTTGCGGCAAGACCAGCTAGCTATACGCGCGTGGTCAACGGACTTATCCCCTCGTTTTTCCATGGCGTGTTTGCCGGCCGCCAGACCACGTGTGGAATGGACGTGGAGACCGTGCCAATCGACCGGCTCCCCCGCTGTTCGGCAGCGTATTCCAAAACCCGAAAACCCAGTACTTCAACGCGAACGTCACCGATGAACTTGCCTTCCCTGCCGAAAACATGGGACTTCCAGCTGAAGAGATTAATCGCCGTATCACGGCTGTGACCGAGCGCTTCGGTATCAAGCACTTGCTGAATCGCAGCATTTTTCACCTGTCCGGCGGACAGAAGCAGCGGGTCACCATTGGTTCGGCCTTGATGTGCGGCGGTCTGCTCAGCCACCTGCACTTCCAGTACGCCAATGACTTGCATACGCTCGTCTCCACGGACGAGGCCACCGGCACCGAAACCCTGCGCAACCCACGCTGGTACGCCACCATGTGCGCTAATGAGGGAACCGCCGAGGATCGCTGCGCCATCATCCGAGCCCTGCATCACTTGCAGTAAATAGCAGAAGAGCCACCGGGCGCCTATGCGAGGTTCCGGTGGCTCTTGGCTGATTATTTTGACAGTCAGCTGTTGCGATTGATTTCGATGTCGGTGACGGTGAGGTTGGCCTCGTTGATCAGGTTGAAGAGGATGACTTCAGCCAGTGGACCGGGCTGCATGAAGGTGTGCTGCTTGTCTTCGGAAACGTAATCGTGGCTGTCGCGGTAGAAGGCGGTGTCGATGCCACCTGGATAGATGGCGACCACTTTGACGCTGGTGCCCTTGTATGCGGCCTGCAGACTCTTGGTGTAGCCCTTCTCGCCCCACTTGGTGGCGCAATACACGCTCTCGTTCGCATTGCCACGCGTGGCGGCAGTACTCATGATCTGGGCGATTTTCACGTCGCGTTCGCCGCAGACCTTGAGGGTTTCCACGGTCCACAGGATCATGCCTTTAAGACCCTTGAGGCATTTGTCGACGTCGGCGGCTTCGTAAGCGGTGGGTACTTTGAACGAGGGCTGACCGGCGTTGTTGATAAGCAGGTCGATGTGGCCAAGTGAGGCGATATCCGCCACGGATTCCTTGACGAACGCTTCATCCGTGATGTCGCCGATGTAGGCACGGTAGGAATCAGCGGGCCATTGTGCGGTGAGCTCGGCCTGGCGTTCGGCGTTGAAATCGATGCCGGCTACGAGCCAGCCTTTGTCGATGAGCTGGCTGGCTAGTTCGTAGCCGAGGCCCAAGGCACTACCGGTGACGATGGCGATGTTCTTGCCTGTTGTGGTGGCCATGGCAGGTGACTCCTTTGCTTCTCGTTAGGTCACTCCCCTCAGCGAGGGAGCCAAGATGGGACTATTCTTCGGCAACCAGATCCAAATAACTATCATTCCAGAGGTCTTCGTCGCCGTCAGGCATGAGCAGCACGCGCTCGGGGTTCAAAGCCTCGACGGCACCCTCATCGTGGGTGACGAGCACGATTGCTCCCTCGTACTTGGCGATGGCCTTCAAGATCTCCTCACGGGAGGCCGGATCAAGGTTGTTGGTGGGCTCGTCGAGTAGCAGCACATTGGCGCGCGAGGTGACCAGCGTGGCCAAGGCCAGACGGGTCTTCTCACCGCCGGATAGCACATGAGCCGGCTTCATCGCGTCATCGCCGGAGAACAGGAACGAGCCGAGAATAGAACGGGCCTGTGTGTTGTCGAGCTCGGGAGCCACGTGTTGCAGGTTCTCTAATACAGTGGCGTTCAGATCCAACGTATCGTGCTCCTGCGCAAAGTAGCCGATTTTGCAGCCGTGACCGTATTCCACAGAACCGGTGTCCGGTTCCTCGATGTGGGCCAGTAGACGCAGCGTAGTGGTCTTACCGGCGCCGTTGTAGCCGAGAATCACCACACGTGAGCCCTTGTCAATAGCCAGATTCACGCCGGCGAACACGATATTGGAACCATACGCCTTGGAAATATCCTTGGCCATAATCGGCGTACGACCGCACGGTGCTGGCTCGGGGAAGCGAATATCCGCCACCTTCTCGGCCTTCTGCGCCTCCGAGGTGTTCTCCAGCAGTTTCTCGGCGCGGCGCATCATGTTCTGCGCGGCCACCGCCTTGGTGGCCTTGGCATGCAGACGAATGCCTTGCTTCATCAAGCGTTCGGCCTTCTTCTCCGCCACTTCACGCTCACGGCGGCGACGCTCCTCATCAACCACGCGCTGGTGCAGATAGGCCTTCCAGCTCAATGAATACATGTCGATCTGGCCGAGTTGCGCATCCAGATGCCACACCTTGTTCACCACTTCATCCAGCAATTCCGTGGAGTGGGAGATGACCAGGAAGCCGCCCTCGTACTTCTTCAGGTAGCCGCGCAGCCATTCGATGGAGTCCGCGTCCAAATGGTTGGTGGGCTCGTCGAGAATCAACGTATCAGCGTCGGAGAACAGGATTCGCGCCAGTTCGATACGACGGCGCTGACCGCCGGACAGGGTGCCAAGCTGCTGTTCCATGACCTCCTGCGGTAAGCCAAGCGAAGTCGCCATGGAAATCGCCTCGGACTGTGCCGCATAGCCGCCAGCCTTGTCGAAGTCCTGCATGGCCTTGTCGTAACGGTTCATGGCCTTGGTCATCACGTCCGGATCCGGGTCGGTCATTTCCTTCTCGGCCTTGCGGATACGGTTGATGATGGTGGCGATGTCACGCGCGCTCATCATGCGGTCGAGCGCAGTCTGCGTGGGATCGGAAGCGTGCGTGTCCTGAGGCAGGTAGCCAAGCTTGCCGGAAACACGTACTTTGCCGGCGGTCGGCAGCATGTCGCCGGTGATCACACGGGTCAGCGTGGTCTTGCCGGCACCGTTGCGGCCCACCAGACCAATCTTGTCTCCCTTGGCCACATGGAAATTGGTGGGATGGAGCAGGGTGCGCGCGCCGATCTGAATCTCCAGACCCTGTGCCTCGATCGCCATGCTTCACCTGCTGCTTTCCGTATAGAGTCCTGTTAAACCAACAGACCATAGTAACGGAAGCCATGAAGAAGGTGGACGACAGCATGAATGTTCATGTTTGCTATCGGCGTGACTCGGCAAACGGGCTAAAATCAATGGTGTTCGTTCGTAAGCACCGCAAAGGGGTCTGCCATGGAATACGCCGATGACGTCGATCGCCGTGAACTGTTATTGCATAGTGCCTATGACTCCGGCACGGTGCGGGATATGGAACGTCCGCTGCTGGATAAGGGCGTGCCGCTGATGCGCATGGCCGCACAGGCCACAGCCCATATTGCTGCCGGCATGCTGGATGACGAGGATCTGGCGCTCGAGGATACTTCCATCGTGCTGCTTGCCGGGGCCGGCGACAATGGCGGCGATGGGCTGTTCGCCGCCGCCGCTCTGGCGCAGGAGGGTGCCAAGGTTACTGCAATAGCCGTGGGCAAGTCGTTGCATGAGGCCGGATTCGCCGCATTCGTTCGCGCTGGCGGCAAAGTCTTGGTACTTGACCCGGCCGCCGAAATTCCCGGCTGCTCGTCCGGCTTCTCCGCTGGTGAGGCGGGTGAACGCCTGCAAACCGCGGTGTCTGTGGCTCAGCAGTCGCATCTCATTATCGATGCGATGACCGGCATCGGCATCGAAGGCGCATTGCGTGGAATCCCCGCAGCGTTGGCTTCCGCCTTAGGTCTTGACGGTGAGGTCCCTGATGAGCCGGCTCTTCCCAACCGCGAATCGTCCGGTGACTTTCCGCTGGTGCTCGCGGTGGATACGCCGTCCGGCATCGGGGTCAACGACGGTTCGTTGCCCGGCCCGTACATTCCGGCTACGGTCACGGCGACGTTTGGTGCGATGAAACCGTGCGCCGTGCTGCCTCCCGCAACGTTCTCGTGTGGTCGAATCGAGTTGGTCGATTTTGGATTCGATATTGACGAGCGTGAACCTGCGGTCGAAGTCGTGAACAACACCTTTGCCGCCGACTCGATTCGTCTTCCTCGTTTTGAGGATGGCAAGTATTCACGCGGCGTGGTCGGATTGGTCACTGGTTCGCAGTCCTATCCGGGTGCCGCGGTGCTGACGTCCCGTGCGGCCGCACGCGCGAATAGCGGCATGGTCCGCTATCTCGGACCGGAACGTGCCCAGAATATGGTGCTTGCCGCGCTGCCGGAAGCCGTGATCGGCAAGGGACATGTACAGTCCTGGGTCGTCGGCTCCGGTGTACCGGATGCCGATGCCGATGGTGCCGGCACGGATATGCAACGCGAAACCATAGCGGCCTTGCTCAAGCATTATGATGCGTCTGCTGAAGACGATGCCGGCAATGCATATGACATGCCACCAATCGTGGTGGATGCCGGCGCACTTGACTTGTTGCCCGAACGTGTGCCAGGGCAGGTAGTGATTACGCCTCACGCCGGCGAGATGGCCAAGTTGCTGAATCGGCTGGAAGTGCGGCAGGATGCGGCCGAACATGCTGAGCCGCGTGAACCTTACACCGTTGACGATGTGCAGATTCATCTGTTGGCTTGTGCTCTGCGTGCGCATGAGCTGACCGGTGCGACCGTGCTGCTGAAGGGCGCGGTGACCATTGTGGTGGACGAGGATCATGTCTATGTTTCTGGCAGCGCGCCGGCATGGCTGGCCGCCGCTGGTGCCGGTGATGTGCTGGCAGGTCTTACCGGTGCCTTGCTCGCCCAGCAGGATGCGTTGATTACCACAGCGGAGACCGTCGCCTCCGCGGCCTATCTGCATGGCATGGCCGCCGCAATCGCTTCGGAATCCGAGCAGCAGGGCTGGCAGGAACCGGAACTGGTGGGCCAGGAACATCATCAGCGCTTCATGACGCTCGGACACCCGATTGTAGCCAGTGACGTGATTCGCGCGATTCCCGAAGCCATCGCCGACGTAATTGCGTAGTTCTTGGCCTCGCCGAATAATATGACCTCCCTCTGATGAGGGAGGTGGATCGGCGAAGCCGAGACGGAGGGAGAGAAAAGCCTGGCAAAGGTTGAGCCAAGAATTACCCCAATTCGGGCAATCAACCCGTACACTAATTACAAGAACCACTGAAGATAGCCCACAAACCAAGGAGCATCATGGCCAACTCCCCCATCACCGATGTGATTTTCGACTTCTGCGGCGTGCTGCTGGACTGGAATACCCGCGCATGCCTCGAAGGTAAGTTTCCCGACGACGTGGTGAACCGTATTTGTGCCAACGATGATCCATGTGGCTTTTTCCATTACGAGGATCGCATGGATGCCGGCGAGGATCTGGCCGATATCCTGCCCGACGTCCGTCGTGAACAAGGCGATGAGCTTGCCGCGATCTTTGAATATTACATCGCGCACTATGATGACGCGCTACCCCGCACGCTGCCGGGCATGGTCGAGTTGCTCGAAGATCTCAAGGCCCATGGCTACGGCGTGTGGGGGCTGACCAACTGGTCTCACGAGACGTTCCATCTGGCATTCGAAAAATTCCCGCGTCTCGAGGAACTGCTGCAGGGCACGGTGGTCTCCGGCGTGGAGAAAATGCACAAGCCCAACGCCGACATCTACGAGCTGGCTTTGAACCACTTTGGCTTGACCGCCGGCAACTGCGTGTTCTTCGATGACACCGCCAAGAACATCGTCGGAGCCAACGAAGTCGGCATCCACGGACTTCTCTTCGAAAACGCGCTGCAGGCACGCGAATCCCTCGCCCAGCTCGGAGTACGGCTATAAACCCTTCTCCCGACTATCCCTCAGGCTATAAATAGACCTTATGACACTGCTGCAGCTGAAATACATCGTCAAAATCGTCGAATGCGGCTCGATGAACGAGGCATCCCACGCTCTGTACGTCTCCCAGCCGGCCCTGAGCTCGTCGGTCAAGGAACTGGAGAACGAGCTGGGCATCGAGATTTTCACCCGCTCCTCGCAGGGCATCGCCCTGACCGTGGACGGCGCGGAATTCCTGACCTACGCCCGTCAGGTGCTTGATCAGGCCGATCTGCTCGAAGAGCGTTACAAGCACGCCAAGCCGCGCAAGCAGCTGTGCCAGGTCTCCACCCAGCACTACATGTTCGCCGTCGAAGCGTTCGTGGAGATGATCAACTCCATCAAGTCCGACGAATACGAGTTCACCATCCGCGAGACCCGTACGCGCGACATCATCAACCAGGTCGCCAACATGCAGTCCGAAATCGGCATCATCTACCTGTCCGATTTCAACAAGGATGTGATCGGCAAGCTCCTGCGCGAGAAGCACCTCGAATTCCATCCGCTCTTCCGTGCGCCGCTGCACGTGTTCATCTCGCGCAACAACCCACTGGCCTCCAAGAAGGTCATCACCATGGAGGACCTCAAGCCATACCCGTTCATCCAGTACGAGCAGGGCGAGGAAGGCTCATTCTACTTCTATGAGGAAGCGGTCTGGCCGGAGTACTCCCCCAAGCAAATCAACGTGACCGACCGCGCCACAATCCTGAACTTCATCATCGGCCTCAACGGCTACACAGTGTGCACCGGCATCGACAACGGCGACCTCAACAACGAGAAGATCGTCACCGTGCCGCTCGACACCGATGAGACGATGCTGGTCGGCTGGATCACCAACGAGCGCTCCAAGCTCTCCAAGGCCGCCGAAACCTACCTCACCAAGCTCAAGTCCGTAGTCGCCGATCACGGCTACAAACTCATTGATTAGGAGTAAGTAAAACAGGCATGGTCAGCAGTGATATACACTGCGATTAAGCCAACCCCGCTGGGGAAATGGAAGTAAGAGCCGGACGCCCTGAGTATCTCAGGGGCCGGCTCTTGCGCTATTGAGACTGACTGGCAAAACCAGTTTGATGGCCTCCGACTACTTGGCCGAGATTACCGACGTGGCGGCTGTCGCGGCGAAGCCTTTGAGCACTTCGATCATCACGTCGCGATCTTCGGCATCAATGTTGCGGGCCGCGGCGAGCATAACCGGCAATGACTGTGTCAAATGCGAAGTGAGGTCGCCGAATGTGGCGTATCCGCCGGCCTCGAAGATCGCGAACAGGTTTTCGATGAACTTGCGGCGATGCTCGTCGTCGTATTTTGCCATCCATCCGTTGATCGTGCGTGCCAGGTATTGCGCGCTACTTGTCAGTCCATCAGCCTGTACGAATTGGCCATGATCGACTTGCCAGTGCAATGCGAAATGCTGCATGATGCTGGCTCCATCGCTGCTGACCACCGTATAGCCGTCTTCCACATGCTCACGAGTCTCAAACAGCATGCCGATAATCGACGAGCCCGGTACCGATTTATGGATCTTCGATGCAATGCGTACGTACCCGTCTTCATCGAAGAACGCCTCATCGAATCCAGGTCCATCGTGCGAATATACGACCGCGATACGTTCCTGAATCTCGCTAGGCACATTGGCTGCCGCATACACCGCCAGATTGCCGCCTTTGGAATGGCCGCCGACCATAATCGGCCCGGCCCAATGGCCAGCCAGCTCGGTCAGATAACACGCGGCGGCCTCCTGCGAGGCGACCGGGCGGCGGAACGCCATCATGAAGTCCTCTTTCCACCCGACGATCGAGCTGTCGGTACCGCGAAAAGCCACATAGAGCGTGCCGTTACCCAGTTCGAACACGCAGGCCGAGAACTGCTTGGTGGTTTCGGCATCGAATTCGTCCACGTATGCGCCTACGCGTAGGTTCCTCCAACGTGGGCTCTCGCTCATCGCACGTAACAGATCGACGTTCATCGAAGGCGACCACACCTTGCCGAACATGTCGTCATAGCATTCGGCACGCAGCAAATCGTGAATCGGAACCGTGGCAATCACGCCGTCGGCGGTCTCTGCATTCTCGTGATAGCGCGGCACGTTATCCGGCATGCGCGCATAGGCCAACTGGGACAAAGCGAGGCTATCCGCCTCGGTGAACGGCAGTTCGGCGAAAGTGTCGAAATGTTGCCGAATATCGTCGGTGATGTTCCCCATAGCGGCCTTCCTTGTTCGAATGCAACGAACCTACGGTAATTCTACGCCGCGCGGGTTTTCATCACAGGCGAGTCGGTCCCAGAGTTTAGAACCCTATCTCGCTTTCAAGGGGCTGATTTGGCCTTCTAGAGACATCTATCTCCGTTTCAAGGGGCTGTTCATCCGTCATATCCCGAGTATGAGCGGCATCACACCAACGTCATTCCGCCATTTTCATGCTGCTTCTACTTGGGCATCAGCCCCTCGAAACGGAAGTAGATCTCTGGAAACCACGACATCAGCCCCTCGAAACGGAAGTAGATCTCTGGAAACCACGACATCAGCCCCTCGAAACGGAAGTAGATCTCTGGAAACCACGACATCAGCCCCTC
>CXUX01000019.1_pt1 | contig 10693 bp, 17 predicted proteins | sample 941451 | NCBI WGS metagenome assembly CXUX01 (sample SAMEA3493509, study PRJEB9703) | human gut metagenome | biome: ENVO:mammalia-associated habitat; material: ENVO:feces | place: Bangladesh | collected 2010-01-06
GTCGATGATGCCTGTCATACACGCCTCCCGATCTTGTTCATGGCCCTACGGCTCAAGTTCATGCACGGCCGCAGTTTGCCTGCTGCCATGTGCCTTCCATTGTAGGGATTGTATGGTTGCCGATGGCGTAATCTGCCGATGGCACACTGATGGTGAACAATTCCACATGGGTTTCTCGGCATGACTCGGGAAATTGCTGGGTGGTCAGGGCGGAGCCCTGTGCTGAGTACTGATCGTCGAGTGCCGGTTGTCGTTTGCCGTGGGCGTTGAGTGCCGATTTATACCGGCCGGATATTGAGCAGATCAAATCGCGTTATATCCACGCCCTCGTGCTCGAGCAGCTCGGCCTTGATATCGAGCCGGCCGCCATAGCCGCCAAACGCACGGCCCGCTCCGACCACGCGATGGCAAGGCACGATGATGGTGATCGGATTGCGCTTGACCGCACCTCCAACCGCTTGCGCAGCCATTCGCCCGCCGCCGCGGCGTTCGGACAGCTCGGCGGCTATCTCTCCGTAACTGGCCGTCATGCCGTAAGGAATCTCTGCAACGAGTTGCCATACTTCATGCTGGAACGGAGTGGCCGCCGGATTCATCGGTGGGGCCTGGCTGAGGCTTGGGCGTTCGTCTGCAAAGTAGGCCTGCAGCCAGTCGCGGGTTATGCGGAACACCTCGAGTTCGGAATCTGGCGTACAGTTGTCTTTCTGCCGGTTCTTGGCGGCCCACCACCAGTCCTCGAGGCATAGCTCGGTGAGCGCCTCACCGTCTGAAGCCATCATCATCCGACCGATGGGTGTTTTCACGGTGGTGCGTATCAATTGCCGTTGTGCCATACAGCCATTATGGCGTGTTCGCGCGGCTTTCTGCATTTCGAGGGGCTGATTTACGTTTCTTCGGAGGCCTACTTCCGTTTCAAGGGGCTGGTGTCCAAGTAGACGAGGCGCAAAAACGGCGGAATGGCGTTGGTATTATGCTGTGGATACTTGTGGTGCAAAGGATGACCGGCCCCTCGAAACGGAGATAGATATTCGGAAAAGCTCAAATCAGCCCCTTGAAATGGAATTAGAACTCAATTTTGATGGAACGTGGAACTTGCGCGCGAAGCGGTGGACAATGGGAACCATGAACACATTTGGTTTGGGACATGACGTGGTGGATGTGGCCGCATTCGCTGAACAGTTGGGACAGCCGGGCTCGCATATGCGTGCTCTGTTTTCCGTGCGCGAGGTACGGCAGGCGGCGGACCGTGCACGCCAAAAAAACGATGGCGAAGCTGTCCATCTGGCCGCCAAATGGGCCGGCAAAGAGGCGTTCCTTAAAGCGTGGTGTGATTTTCTGGGGAGTGCGCCGTTCCCGTTCACGCTGGATAATTTCCCGTGGCGCGAGATTGAGATTCTCGATGATTCGCGCGGTGTGCCGCATGTGTCGCTGAGTGGTGACGCATCGCCGGCGTTCCAGACTGATTACTTGGGTTCGATCCCCGACGTCCGCATCTCCCTGAGCCATGATGGCCCGGTTGCGTCCGCCGTGGTGATGATTCAATCCGGTAATAATTCGCGCGAAATCCGCTGAATCGCACAAAATTCGGCTTTGCTCCAACGCATCTTTGGTTGCATGCATCGAACCGGTTTGATATAGTTGGCGCAACGCGTCAAACGATTGACGCGAGCGGCGGGCAGAGACGAAGGAGTTTCCGGTGGCTAAGAGCAACCAGTCGGCACAGGCAGAGAAGTCAATCGCGCAGAATAAGGCAAAGAAAAGACATACCGGCACTGTTTTCAATACCCGCTTCGCAGCTCATAAGGATGAACTTGAGCGGCTCTTCATGAGTCTGTACAACGACCATGCCGCCTTCGAATCGCTCATCGACAGCATGGCCGAGGCCTATGCTGACCGTCCCGCCGACCTGAAGCGTCTCGACAAGTCCCGCGAACAAGACCCGGATTGGTACAAGCGCGGCAACATGTTCGGCATGACCATATACACCGACCTGTTTGCCGGGGGATCTCAAGAAGCTTGCCGATAAGATCCCGTACCTCAAGGAGCAGAAGCTCACCTACCTGCACCTCATGCCGCTGCTCGACATGCCCCACCCGAACAATGACGGTGGCTATGCGGTCCAGGACTTCGACACTGTAGACCCGAAGCTCGGCACCAACGAGGACCTCGCCGCGCTCGCCAAGAAGCTGCGCCGCGCCGGTATCAGCCTGTGCATCGACTCAGTGAGTTATCGTTTTTCGTTTTTCCCCCCCGTGCGCGTCGTTCAGGCCGTCGGCGCGATGAGTCGGGTCTCACCTTTCATCAATTTGGATGTCAATCCGCCGAGGAGCGGCATGGGGAATACGGTCACGGCGCCGGCAGCCACCAGCGTTGACGCGGTGGTTTGGCGCATGGTGCCGCCCTGCACCGCAAGAGAAGTCACGGCCACAATCAGTGGCAGAGCCGTTGTACAATACAGCGAAACGGTGAGCTTATCCTGCGGGTCGAGTGGGTTAACTCGATGGTCGAGCGTCGTGGCCACAAAAATTGGCACCGCGCGCACCAGCAGCAGCATGATGATGAAGGTGATGAGCAGTGCAGGATTGGCCACGACCGCTTTCACGTCAATGGATGCGCCGGAAACCACGAAAAACACGGGAATAAGGAAGCCATAGCCCACGCCTTCGAGCTTCAGGTTCAATGTATGGTTGCCGTTCGGCGTGACGAATCGCAGGATGAAGCCGGCCGCGAACGCGCCCAGCACCACATCAAGCTGGAACAGGAACGCCAGACCCAGTTCGCTGAGCAGTTCAACGGCTTTGGTCACCCAGATTTTATCTAGGATGAATGGTCCGAATATCGCCCCGAACACCAGCAGCAGCACGGTCTGCGGCATGGGTTTGCCGGGAATAAGCTGCGTGATGATAGGGCACGCCACTGCAATCATCATGATGATGGATAACGAGACGAGACCATAGGTCATGGTCTGATCTAATCCTCTCCGTTTTCTTGAATACGTTTCGGCAGTGTAGTTCGTCCCGTTGTCTCGAAGCGGTCATGTAGTCTTGCCGTGTGACAACCCGGCGACAGGCGCGGTTGCCATCCCCACAGAAATATGTATAATAACCCAAGTCGCCAAAAGCGGCGTTTACGCGGATGTAGCTCAATGGTAGAGCCTCAGTCTTCCAAACTGATTACGCGGGTTCGATTCCCGTCATCCGCTCCACTGACAAAGGCCGGAAACCCAAGGAATCTCAAGGGTTTCCGGCCTTCCGCATATTCGGGTGCCGAATCATCGAGATTGCAAGATTTGGGCCAAACGTGCCTGATTGTGACCTCGATAGCATGACCTATAGCATGACCTCCAGCTGCCACATAGCATGACCAAGGAAGAGGCATGATGCCCGAACAAAACAAAACGACGACGCCCAAAACACCACCACGCAGACCGCGAGGAAGCGGCAGCGAATGGCAAGACAAACGCGGAACATGGCACGCGCGCAAAGAGATCGCACCAAACCCGCGCACCGGCAAACGCCGCATGGTCGAGGCACAGGCCCCCACCAAGACCGCCGCCCGGCAACGGCTCCAAGAAAAAATCAAAAGACTGCAGCGCGAGGGCGATATGCCTCTGCCCGGAACCCCAACGCTCGGCGAATGGATGGACCGATGGCTCAACACCATAGCGCCCAACGTCAAACCCCGCACCCTCGAAACCTACCGATCCGACTGCAACACCATCCGCAGCGTCATCGGCGGAATGCGACTCGACAGAATAACCCCCGCCACCATCGACGGAATGTGCGCCAAACTCGCCAAGGAACACCGAAGCAAAACCGTCCACAACCACTATCTCAGACTCAGGCAGGTGCTCGACGCAGCGGTCCGCGAACGCCTCATCCCATCGAATCCGGCGCTCGCCGCAACGCCGCCGCGCTACGAGTCGCAGGCCACCCAGATCCTCGAACCCGGACAGCCGGCCCGGGCGGCGCAGGCCGCACTCGACCCCAAGCGTCGCAAATACAGCCACCTGGCAGATACCGACGACGACCGCGAAATGTGGAGCCTCATGTGGAACATCATGTTCGAGACCGGCATGAGAGAGGCCGAAAGATTCGCCATCCTGCCCGAAGAGCTCGCCACCGTCGACGGCGTGCACGGAATCCAGATCATGTGGGAGCTCCAACGCTTCAGATCAGATGCGGAAGTGCCCAACTGGCTCCGCTCCCGCCATTACGAGGGATGCTTCTGGCTCGTCGAACCGAAAAGCAAGCAGGGCAACCGGTTCGTGCCCGTCAGCAACCAGACGTGGCTCGGACTCTGGGCGCTCGTCGGACGCAGGCAATGCCAGCCCGGCCAGCTCATATTCACGCGCGAGGGACACCCGCTCACCAACACCGTGGAACGCCGCCGCTGGAAACGCTCTCTCGAAGACGCCGGATTGCCCTACGTCACCATCCGAAGCGCCCGCCACTTCTTCTCCACGCACCTCGCCGAAGCCGGAGCCCCGGAAGACGCGAGAAAAGCGATGATGGGCCACGCAAAAATCAGCACGACGGCCGGATACACCCACTGGTCCGCCGCGAGCCTTGCGGCGCTCGCCGACAAGGCTCGTCAGGCGGTGGGGGAATCGGCCTGATTGCGATTCTTGCGCGGCCTTCCGCCGCCCGCACCGCGACCGGGGCGGGCGGCGTTCCAAGCATCGATGGTCTCAGGCAGCCAGCCGCGAGTCGTGCCGATCAGCGCGTCCGGCTCCGGCAGATGATACCCCCTCGCGGCCGGATTGCTCGTGCCGATGCGCTCGCCGACCTCCTTGAGGCTGAGATATCTTGCGGTGCTCATTTCCGGCCTCCCGACAGATAGCCGAACACCCCGGCGGCCATGCCGAAGGTTCCGGCCGCGATGGCCTGACCGCCGATGGCGAGAATGAGGCACATCGCGCCACATATCAGCGAGACGAGCCTGTATGCGTTTGTTGTGTTCATGATGTTCCATGGATTAGTCTGGGGATAGGGAGCCGCAGCTCCGGATACTAGGACTATTCGGAATCTGCGGCTCTTGTACTACCGGCGAGGCCTTCGCCGTATATGCGGCGGCTTGGGCTTCGGTACGGGTGACGGCTCATCGCCTTTGGATTTCACCGCCGCGATGACTGCGGCGATTCCGACAAGCAGGGAGCCGATGGCTTCTATCGCTTTCCAGACCTCATCCATGTCTCACCTCCTTCCACTGTTCCGTTTTTGTTTACATAATAATTATAGCTCAACTAAGTAAGTTATGCAAGTCAGAACGGCAAAGATCTGGATGTGCCTATTCGAATGTTCTCCATTACTCGCACATGGTGTAACAAGTGCATGTAAAACCGGTAGAAAATCAGGATAATGATAAGACGACAAGGAAGCGTCTGGCCGTTGTTTTTGCGTCGGACGCCAGCCGGAAAAAGTGGAGATGAATTTTAGAATAATAACCAGTAGAATTGTTAACTATGAGTCAATTTCGCGTGGGAGCCTATATAGATGGCTTTAATCTGTATTACGGAATGCGTTCGCATATGGGGCGTTCGACGCCTGAATGGCGATGGCTTGACATACGTGGAATGCTACAGCCGTATGCGCAGTATTGGGATCCCAACGCCTCTCTGACGGTGGTCTATTGCACCGCTCGTGTGAACGCCTCTTCCTCGCAGTCGGCGGCGATTGACCAGAATTTCTATCTGAAAGCATTGCGTGCGTCTGGTTCGGTAGATGAAATCGTTTTGGGGCATTACGTAGTTCGCAGCAATTATGCCTTCATGGTTGATAAGTTATCACGCAGCCGAGTGCCTCAACTGCTGAGCGTAACGGCGCAGCAGTTCAGCAGGATAATGCCACGCGGTCCACAGAATTGGCCCATCTCACTCCGGAATGGCCATGTCGGAGTGGATATACAACGAATTGAGGAGAAGGGCTCCGATGTAAATGTGGCTTCAAGACTGTTGCGCGACATGTACGAGAACACAATCGATGCAGCTCTCGTTCTGACTAACGACTCCGATCTGTCGGAACCCATACGCATTGCGCGAGAACGTATACCTGTTGGAGTGTTGAATCCCCATAAAGGGCCGATCGCGGGCAGTCTGAAACCATTCCGTAATGCGCAGAACAGAATTGGCAGCTGGAACAAAGCTCTCTCTCCAGCCGATTTTAAAGCTCACCAACTGCCCGATGAAGTCAACGGAATGGTCGACGGAAAATACGTGTTTGCGCGTAAGCCAGCAGAATGGTGACATGCTGGAATACTTGACGACATACGCCTACCAAGGTATATTTACCACTGTACCCACCCCGATTGCCACTGGCGACGGGGTTTTTTCATGCCCGATCGATCGGCAGACAAAGGCGAACCATCGGTATGGTCATGTTCCGTATTCTGGCAATCGGAGTATGGATATTCGCCCTGCTGATTTTCGTTGGCGGATTGAGCACCGATTTCCTGACATGCACAATAGTCGCGCTGATCATCGCATTGAATACCCTGATTCCGTCAAGCCAAAGCCCCGGCGCCCGCAGAGAGCGATCGGGGCGATTCCGTATATACGGCGGTAGAATCTAATCAAGCCGCATCGAGTTGGCTGAACGAACAACGAGGTTGGAGGCATGATGCCGACAGGGAATAGAAGACTTGCATCGCAGATGATGAACCCTATGGAGATAAGCCTTGCCGATGAGGTAAGGAAGACGCTGCAGGCGGAATGCTATGGCGCCGCCCTAGCTCTTGCGCTCACAATTCCGGATGCCTACGGGCAGATTGCCTTTCCGGAAGAGAAAAAAGTCGGGAAAAGATACATGGACTGGTACCGGCAATACTGTGGATATGCCCTTAGCTCAAGAATGGGTAAGGACCCGATGCCGGCCTTTGATGCCCTTGCATGTTACAAGCTGCGCTGCGAACTGCTTCACAACGGCGATGCCAATATGGAGACCAAATACCTGTACGAGTTGGATGACCAAGGGAAGCTGATGCGGAATGACGTCAATCTTGAACGCGTCTCGTTCTCATTGCGCATTGGACTGAGTTCGAAACTCGGCAAGACATGGGAACGTGACGACGAGGAAAACGCGGAGTACAGCCTCGTCGTATCCGTCGAGGAACTGTGTCTTGCGCTATGTGATGCCGCCGACCGATTCGACCGGAATACAGAAACGCAATGCCGACCTGAACTGCGACCGCGGATAGTCATAGATGATTTAAGGAACGTGACAGCGTATCGATGGCGGTCGAAACCCCTGTCGGCAGATGAAGTGGCGGAATGATGCCAAAAGACGACGGTAAAAATCTAAACATAGCCGCATCGAGACGGCCAAGAGAACGAGGGGGAATAGATATGACAATGGCAAAATGGGCTGAAAGACTTCTGGCTGGAATCGCCGTCATCGCGCTCGGCTCTTCGCTGGCTGCATGCGGAAATGAAAGAACACAGTCTCAGGCAACTCCTTCGACCTCGCAGAACCAATCCGCAACCACGACTCCACCGAAAAAGCAGGAAGAACCAAAACCCGAACCGGCGCAGCCAATGGCGGATTTCATCAAAGCGTTTGACTCTAACAATGCCACGCCAATCACGGATGCAGTCGAGTTCGATCCGCAGAACCGTGACAGCGGATACTATCGAACGGAATACCGGCTCGGCGCATTCAATGGATCCAAGGGAACCCACGGCAACGTCGGAAACATGACCATAGACATCGTCGAATATGGATACTGGGGTAAAAACACCAATCTGTGCGTCTATCTCAGTGGAACACCCGACGACGTCCGTACTGCCTATCCGGCATTGGCAAAATCCGTAGACCCCTCACTCTCGGACAACGATATTCAAGCGGTGCTGGACAAATCCTCTTCCGGGGGAGATGTGCAAGGAGAACTATCCTTTGCCCCGTCAAGGCAGACAGTGCAATCCGATTATTTGATCAAACACATCGATGGAAGCCTGGAGGCATTCATCGATGCCGATCTCAGCAAGACCAAGCAGTAGCAAGCTACATTGAAAGCCAATAGAAAAGAAGACCAACCATGACAATACGCAAACGCACCCTCTACTGGATACTCGCCGCGATATTCGCATTCACCGCCATATACGCGCCATTCAGCGACGACAAGGATTCCAGCATACTGGTCACAATCCTGACCATCCTCCTCTTCATCGCGCTCGCCATACTGTTCGCGCACCTCGCGCGAAAGGTCGACCCCGAGAAGGCGATCCGATTCGGCAAGGCGAAGACCGTGGCCAGAGCTGCGTCCGTCAACGGGTTGCCGCGCGACTACACATGCATCGACATCGAAACCACCGGACTGCCCGACCAGGATCCGCGAATCATCGAGCTCGGCGCCGTCCGCATCCGCAACGGTAAGGTATCCGGCACCTACAGCCAACTCGTCAACCCCGGCAAACCCATACCCGCAAAGGTCGCGGAACTCACCGGAATCTACGACAGCCTCGTGGCAGACAGCCCCACCATCGCCCAGGCATTGCCGAGCTTCGTCGAATTCTGCGGCACCGACACCCTCGTCGGACACAACATCGACCGATTCGACGCGCCCATCATCCAAGCCGAGGCCCAACGCAACAACATCCAACTCCCCGATTTCAACACGATCGACACGTTGCCGCTCGCCGAAACCCTCTGCCCCGAACTCGACCGCCATCGCGTCGTCGACCTCATCCGGGCGTTCGACATCGGCGACACCGAAGATCACCGCGCAACGCAAGACGCACTGCAGACCTCGCAGATCTACGAAGAACTCCGCAGGCGAGCCTCATAACCATAAACAGCAAAACACCCCGGCGCTCATAACGAGCGACCGGGGCGTTTTTGTTTTTTTATTCGACTTTAGGTGGCTGTTGCCATTTGGGGTCTTCGGAACTGGCTTTGATTCTGCGGCCTAGTTCCGCCATGAGTTCATCGTCTGACGCATCTCTTAATGCGTCCTGGCTTTTGATTGCCTTGATGTCGTCATCTGTGAGCAACCCCATGATGATTAGGGGCTCAATGGCGGGTCTGCCGTATGCGCGCGCAATGGCGACGGCATTTTTTCTGAGAGTCGATCGGGGAGTTGGCGCCATATGGATGATGCCTGCACCCCAGCTTTTTTAGCGACGGCGTTATAGCTCTCACCGCCAGTTATCTTCTCGAACCAATCGTTGATACTCATACATTGCATTATGCAATGAAATTGCTCATTATTCGGTGACCATGGGACTTGACCAGGTGGGGTTATCTGGGTCGGCTTCAATCCTGCGCGCCATCTCATGCATGATCTGAGGCCAGCTCGCTTTCTGTAGGGCTTCGTCGATACCGATTTCGAGAGTGCCTTCGGGCGCCATCAGATAGCCAAAGGTCACCAATGCCTTGACTGGGCTGGTTCCATAGGCGCGAGCAATGAGGATGACATTCTCGGCGGAAAAATTAAGTGCACCGTCGGCATATTGCCTCCATGCTGTAGTGGCGGATATACCCGCCTTCCGCGCCACGTCCTTGATTGTGTCTTTACCGACAAGGCGTTCGTACCACTTGTATTTATCCATGATTCCATTATGGAACCAAATTGATTCCATGTCAAAATTTCAATTCCATTTCGGTTTGACAAAGGGGGGGAGCGGCTTTAATCTGATACCAAGATGAAACCGCAATACCGAAATGAAACGAGGTATGACATGGCTAAGGTTTTCGTGTTGCGCGAAGGATTTTTGGACCGTGTGCGAAAAATGAGTGGTCTTAAATCCGAAGAGGCTTTTGCGGGTGCTCTACACGTGTCGCTGGAAGAGTTACAAACTGCGGAGCGGTTGCGTAATCCGTCACCTAACGTTCTGGTCGGTCTGTTCGAGGCATTCGGTTTTACGCCGGGTGAGGCAACCATTGTGGAGGAGCAGGTAGTTCCGCGCTCGCAGGAGCTGGTGGCGTGATGTGGCCGGCATCCTCTTTGAAGAAACCGGCCAATAAGTCATCTGCTGGTGTGAAGCTCGGTGAGTCTCTTGTTGATATCGGTCTGCTGGGCGAACGTGTCCATAATCTGCTTGTTGAAAGCGGCCTGCCGATCGAACATGTCGATGGCGGCTTGAAGGTTGCGCGTGAGCGACTGCTGGCGGTTCGCGATTTGTTCGATGAGCTCGACCGTTTCTACGAGCACCTCCTGCTGGATCCGAACGGTTTCGGCAAGTTCTCCCATACTTTCCTCGTCCGACCGGTCGTCTCTCTGGCTAGAACCGGCGTCAGGCTCACCGGCATGTCTATCGACATCAGGCGTTGCCGCATCAATGGATTCCTTCTCGGTCTCGGAAGACGGTTCTCCAACCTGTCCGTGCTTCTTGCCGATGCCATTGAGAAGGTTCTTGAGTTTCTCAAGAAAGACAAGGATTTTCGTGCCTTTCTCGGCATCGTCACCAAGATTCGTGAGTATCTGGTTAATCGATTCCTGGTCAAACATCGTCGGATCAATATTCATTTCATTCTTCCCTTCGTTGGGTTGGTTGCTTGGTTGGCGCTTTCCAATCTAGCCCGGCGAAGGGATACCCCAAACCATAAGGAGGCATGATGGTCGAGAAGTATATTGAAACACTGCCGTTCACGGCATCCGTGTTCATTGTGGCCTTGACAATCGTTGCCGTATTGATAGCTGTCTTCCTTCTGCTCACGCGTCTCGTGGATGATCACCCCGTCGTGTTCGTCATCGTGAT
>CXUX01000048.1_pt1 | contig 9837 bp, 8 predicted proteins | sample 941451 | NCBI WGS metagenome assembly CXUX01 (sample SAMEA3493509, study PRJEB9703) | human gut metagenome | biome: ENVO:mammalia-associated habitat; material: ENVO:feces | place: Bangladesh | collected 2010-01-06
GCATCTGCAATGTGATCGGCGAGGCCACGCGCGTGGTGCGCATTCCTAAGGTGCTATATCACTATCGTCTGCGCGAAGGGTCGATTACCGCCACCTTGGATCCACAGCTCACCCGCGATTGGACGCGCGCCGCCGATGACCGCGAAGAATATGTTGTTCATCGATTCCCTGAACTCAAGGGATTCATGACTCTGCAGCAGCTGAACTTCTTTGCCAACCTCGATTACGAGACCATGCGTCAGTCGTTGATCGCCGGTCTCAAGATTGATCCTGAAGATGCGGATGCGCTTCGCCGGCGTATCGAAGGGCTGACCAAGTCTGCCGATGAGGGCGAAGAGCCCATGCCGGAAGCCCTGAGCGAATTACTGGGTCTATTGAAACTGGGAGTCACCAAGTTCGCAGGTATCGAGGCCGATGCGGACTCGGCTGATGCCGCCGCTGATAACGACGACGTGACACTGGCCGAACGCTTCCGCGATATGCGCGAGGATTGGCGCCAGCTGCGCATCCAACGCATCGAAAATGCCGAGGAGCGCAAAGCCGAACGCAAGGCCGTCCGCAACGGCGTGACTTTCGGGGCAATCTAGGTTCTTACTGTTGCATTTGCCGATTGAGCCGGCCTCGATGCTTCATTGGTCGGTGGTTAACAGTCTTGTTGAGACTGAATTCGAATCTGATTCTGGCTGATAAAAGGAGCATACGGATTGCGGTTCGCCATAGCGACACGCCGATATGATGATAATACGTTATGACGATATGATGATAATACGAATTTGGTGAAGCGGAATGAACCTCAACATTAAATTCGTCTGATGGCCGCAGCTGGCCGCAGTGGTTTGATGCATTGCAAGGAGGCATCGTGCTTATGTCGTATTTTCAACCGAACGGCATGCTGTATGTCGATCAGGTATCGGATTGGCGCGAAGCAGTCGACTTGGTGACGCGTCCCTTGCTCGACGCCGGCACCATCGAGCGGGGCTATGTCGATGCCATTAAGACATCGATTGCCAGTCCAGGAGGAACATATATAGATCTCGGGGGAGGTGTTGCCCTTGCGCATGCGAGGCCTGAAAGTGGAGTGGTCTCCACATCGCTCTCTGTGCTGCGAGTGGGTAAGCCGTTCCTGCTAGCCGATGATGAGGACCATCCCATCAACACCATGTTTTGCTTGGCCGCGAAAGACTCAAACGCGCATATCGATCTTATGCAATCGCTGGCTCTTTTGTTGACCGATTCAGGCAAACTAGCTGCTTTGAACGCGTCCTCCAACGTCGATGAATTGGCCGCTGCGCTGGCCTGACAGACTGCACTTCCATCTCATCAAACAACTCATACGAAAGGTACTTCAATGAAAATCATCACCGCATGCAGCACTGGCCTTGGATCTAGCTTTATGACCCAACTCAACATCGAGAAAGCGCTGAGCAATCTTGGTGTGACCGGTGTGGAAACCGATCATATGGATATCGCCTCCGTAACTCCTACCTCTGCTGATGTGTTGTTCGTCGGGCGCGACATCGCTGAAGCTGCAGAAGGTCTGATGGATGACGTGGTCGTTCTGGACAGCCTTATTGACATGGACGACATCACCGCACAGGTAGCTGCTGCGCTGAAGCGACACGGTGTCGAGGTTCCCAATAAATAACCCTTTTCGGTGGTGGGAAGAGACATTGTTGCCCCGACCCGGCGCCAAATCCGGAAAACAACAATACAGACAAACATAAAGATTAAAGGAGAGAGCATGAACGGCGTGTTATCGGTGCTACTTGATATTTTCCGGCAGCCATCCATTATTGTGGCTTTGATTTCGTTGGTGGGTCTTGCCGTGCAGCGCAAGAAGGCTACCGACATTATGAAGGGCACCATCCGAACCATGGTGGGATTCCTGGTGTTGGCAGCAGGCGCTTCCGTCGTTTCTGGCGCACTTGATCCCTTTGGCAGCATGTTCCAGCATGCATTCAATGTGCAGGGTGTGGTGCCGAACAACGAAGCCATTGTCGGCACGGTCTTGGTGAAGTATGGTTCTGAAGCCGCCCTTATCTTCTTCTTCGGCATGATTGTCAACATCCTGCTGTCTATGACCTCGCGTTTCAAGTACATCTACCTGTCCGGTCATGTGGCGTTCTACATGGCTACGATGGTCGCCGTGATTCTCGAGGTTGCCGGTATGTCGACTTGGGGTGTGATTCTGTGGGGCTCCATCGCACAAGGTTTGATTGTCACCATCTCTCCCGCGCTTGTACAGCCGTTCATGAAGGATGCCGCTGGTACCAATGATGTCGCCCTTGGTCACACCGGTGGTGCGGGCATTGCGCTCGGCGGTCTCGTGGCTCGTCTGACCCGTTCTAAGAAGCACCCGTCCAAGTCCACTGAGGACATCAAGTTCCCTGCAGGCCTTGGTTTCCTTCGCGACACCACCGTCATCATCGCTCTGTCGATGGCCATTATTTATGTTGTCGTCGCGCTGTTCGCGGGTAGCTCCTACATTGAATCTGAGCTGAGCGATGGGCAGAACTTCATCGTGTTCGCCATCCTGCAGGCTGCCACATTCTCTGCTGGCGTGTTTGTCATTCTCGCTGGTGTGCGCGTGGTACTCGGTGAGATCGTACCTGCGTTCAAGGGTATTTCCGAGAAGCTCGTGAAGAACTCGAAGCCGGCCCTTGACGTGCCGATGATCTTCACCTTCGCCCCCAATGCTGTGCTTATCGGCTTCATCTCCAGCTTCGTTGGTGGTGTGGTCGGTATGGGAATCATGGCTCTGGCCGGTTCCACCATCATTATCCCGGGTATTGTGGCTCACTTCATGACCGGCGGCGCCACCGGTGTAATCGGTAACGGACAGGGCGGCGTACGTGGTGCGGTGATTGGCTCCTTCGTCAATGGTTTGGCGATTACATTCCTGCCGCTATTCCTGCTGCCTGTGCTTGGCGACACCGGCATGGCGAATGCCACATATTCTGATGCGGATTATGGTGTTGCTGGTATTCTGCTTGGCCAGTTCGGCAAGGGTGGTCAGATTGGTCTCATCATTGGTATTATCGCTTCGGTCGTGGTGTTCTATGCCGCATCGTTTGCGATGAGTGCGCGTGAGAAGAAGAAGGCTGCCGTAGAAGCGAAATAATCGGTGCATGGCCGCTCTGCAGATATATGGAGGGCGGCCTGCGAACCGCCGGGAATGGGTTGCCAATCCCGGCGGTTTGTGTATCCGTGGCACAGTACAGTCGTAAAGGAAGGCAAGGAGGACAACCATGGCGGAAGGTGTACCGAAGTATATTGCGGTTAGGGACAATCTTCGCCAGCGTGCGCAGGCGATGTATTCAGGCGAACAATTGCCGCCCGAGCCGGAGCTCTGTGACCAGTATGGGGTAAGTCGTATCACGCTGCGTCATGCAGTGGATGATTTGATTCAAGATGGCCTGTTGGTTCGAGAGCAGGGTAGAGGTACATTTCGCACTGCCAAGCAAGGTGAGTCCCAGCATGAGGTGATTAGCGACCATATTCGAGGTTTTTTTCGTCAACAGGCCGATCTTGGCAATACGGTGGACACCAAGGTGCTTGACAATGCCGTGGTGCGTAACGCAAAGGCCGCGCAACGTCTGGGATTGCCGGATGATGCCGACTTGGTTCGACTGGAGAGGCTGCGATACGTGGATGATAAGCTCAAGCAGCATGTGATCACGTTCTTGTCGGCGGCGCGGTTCCCGAAGGTAGTCGATCAGGATTTCAGCCATCAGTCGCTATATGACTTTCTGGAACATAATTACGCGGTGCGTTTGGTAGAGAACGATGCCGCCGTGCGCGTGCATGCGTTAGATACGCGGATGGCATGGTATTTCGGAGTGCCCGATGGTACCCAGGTTTTGGAGATGGACTCCACCGTAATCGATGCATTCGGCTCCACGATTGCGTTCGGTACCACGTTGCATGCGCCGGGTAGTGGCGAGATCACGTTCATCGTACGAGCCCAGAAAGATTCCTCCGCTGCATAGAGGAGCATCGTCTTGCCCGAGGCACCCTGGTTGCTCTTATTTTCGTTCCATACGGGAGAAGCACTCAACACAATATGGCGGAGTGCTCAAATGTTACCTACATTTCAGACACGCCACTTGCCTTGGTCGCAAGGCCGTGTATAGTGAATCTTGGCTCAACGAAGAGAACCTTCACTGAACCGGAAAAAAGTAAACGCTGAAGCTTGCAGTTTCCGAGAGCAAAGTTGTATGTCGGTAGCGAGGGCGGAAGCACAGTAAAGAACAAATCCCTTTACAACGGATCGTGAGGCACGTACCTGCCTCTGAAAGGATTAGTAATTATGGCAGAAGTCGTTTTCGACCACGTCACTCGTATCTACCCGGGCAACGACAAGCCCTCCGTGGATGATCTGAATCTTGATATCAAGGATGGCGAGTTCCTCGTCCTCGTCGGCCCCTCTGGCTGCGGTAAGTCTACGACCCTTCGTATGCTCGCCGGCCTGGAAGAGGTCAACAAGGGCCGCATCCTCATCGGTGGCAAGGATGTCACCACGATGCAGCCGAAGGACCGCGACATCGCAATGGTGTTCCAGAACTACGCCCTGTACCCGCACATGACCGTGGCCGACAACATGGGCTTCGCTCTGAAGATCGCCGGCACTCCGAAGGAAGAGATCCGCAAGCGCGTCGAGAAGGCCGCTGAGATCCTCGACCTGACCGAGTACCTCGATCGTAAGCCGAAGGCTCTGTCCGGTGGTCAGCGTCAGCGCGTGGCCATGGGCCGTGCAATCGTTCGTGAGCCGAAGGTCTTCCTCATGGATGAGCCGCTGTCCAACTTGGACGCCAAGCTCCGTGTCCAGACCCGTACCCAGATTGCTGCTCTGCAGCGCCAGCTGGGTGTCACCACCCTGTACGTGACCCACGATCAGACCGAGGCTCTGACGATGGGCGATCGCATCGCCGTCATCAAGCTCGGTATCCTGCAGCAGGTCGGTGCTCCGACCGAGCTGTATGATCGTCCGGCCAACGTCTTCGTCGCCGGCTTCATCGGCTCCCCGTCGATGAACCTGAACACCCACCCGGTGGTCAACGGCAAGGCGAAGATCGGTGAGGACACCGTGGATCTGCCGGCTGATGCCGTCGCCAAGCTCACTCCGGAGGACAACGGCCAGATTGTGGTCGGCTTCCGTCCTGAGGACGCTGGCCTGGCTCCGGCTGATGATCCGAACGCCTTCTCCCTGAAGGTCGTGAACGTCGAGGATCTGGGTTCCGATGGCTACATCTACGGCAACATCGTCACCGATGGCTCCGCAGCTGAGGCTTCTCAGGTCATGTCCGATCAGAACAAGCTCACCACGATTCGTGTGAACCCGCGCGCTCTGCCGCAGGTTGGTGCCACGGTCAAGATCAAGATTGATCCGGCCAAGATGCACCTGTTCGCACCGTCCACCGAGCTGCGTCTGAACTAGTAGATACTTGGCGAGGTCCTAAAGCTTCGTCAACCATTAAACGGGGTCGTTCTCTTCCTCTCTTATGACCTCGTTGGAAAAGCCCTGCATAGCTGCGGGGCTTTTCTTTTTGCCCAGAAAACGTACGCTAACTGACCTCGCAAATGAACATTTTCTAGTTCTTCGACAACTTTTTCCTAGAAAGGGGGTATGGTTGTGTGCAGCATCCCCTTCGCGAGCGGTGAGGTTCACCTTCGAATAATCGTCCGACCATTCGATTTTGCTGGCTAGCCATGGTATGACGTCCTGCGTCGGGTCGGCAAGGTTCACGATGCCCATAGGCTCGTACAGGGCGGGCGTGTACCCAAGTTTGCTTGCGGTGGAGTTCACTCCTTTGGGGTTGTGGTTTTCTCCTGCCAAGGCGCCGGCCGGCTGGCCAATAGTCAGCGACAGGTCTTTGTTCTGCGTCTGCTCGGCGGAGTTTCCATTCTGTCCGCTACAGGCCGCCAAGGACGCCACGATCGCCACCGATGCGGCGACTGCCATCAGTTTGGTCCCGAATTGTTTTTTCACGTGAAAGCCTCCTTGCTTTCGCTGATTTATCCGACCGCAATGAGAAACGGAAGGAAAACTGGAACCGGTTCCAGTTAGGTGTACATGTTAGCATCATGTATTCCCGGAAGCAACTCCGCGAGCCATGGCTGTACAGGACAGGCTCGCGGGGGCACCGGTCGTCAGACGGATTCTCTCAGCACCAAGGGGGCGCGGAAGATCGCGGAATCCCGCACTCTCTTCTCTGAGCCTAGGCTCCTTTTCAGCAAATCGACCACAGCGGAGGACAATTGCTCGATCGGCTGCGCGCATGTGGTCAGCGAAGGAGACAATGCCCTGGCGATTCGAAGATCGTCGAATCCGACAAGCGACACGTCCTGCGGCACTTTCCTGCCCGCCTGGAGCAAGTACCGCAATGCCCCCGCGGCCATTTGGTCTGAATGTGCGAAGACAGCGTCGACTTCAGGATGATTCCTGATTACACGGATCATGCCTCCGAAGCCACCTTCCACACTGAAATCGGCTTCCATGACCACCTCGGGCTTAAGCCCGTCCTCTGCCAAGGCCTGTTCGAATCCCTGGTTGCGGCCTTGCGGAGCGCTCATGTCGAATGGGCCTGAGATAACCGCCATATGACGTCGTCCACGTTCCACAAGCAACCTACCGACATCGTATCCTGCGCGTTTTTGGTCCACGTCGACATAGGGGCATCTCAAACCCTTGGGAGGTTTGCCGATGAATACCCATGGGACATCCGACTCCCCCACCACACGAAGCAATGCGTCGCCCATGTGCGAGCTGATGGCGACGGCCGCATCGGCTCCTGTCTCCCGCAGCAGCCGTCCGAAGCCATCGGCATCCTTGGGATTGGCTAGCGAGAGGAACGGGATAAGCCCTTCTCTCGTCAGATTGACCGACAGGCTTCCCACCATCTCGGCAATGTTCGGGTCACCGAAGATGAAGGAGGGGGCTTCCTGTACGACCAGAGCGACGATATCGGACGTTCCCTCCGATAATCTTCGGGCCGTGGGGTTAGGCACGAACTGCAGTTGTTTGGCAGCGTGTTCGACTTTTTCACGAGTCGCCTTGGAGGCCGGACCGTTGCCCAGGGCACGGGATGCCGTGGAGACCGCGACCCCGGCCATCTTCGCTACGTCGCGTATCGTTGCCTGCTTGCGTATCGTCATGACGAAGCCTCCCCCAGGAGGTCGCCCGGAGGGTTCAGCATGGCGGCAAGCATGGCCGTAAGCGCGAATTCTATGGGTTCGACGAGTTCCGGGGCGTCCTCCTCGTCCATCAGCCATTGCAGCTGGACGCCGTCCATGACCGCGAGCATGGATTCCGCCGCAAACTTTGCACGACGCTCATCCTCAAGTGTCATCTGTTCGCCTTGCATCTGCCGACGCTCGGCGACGATCTGCCGGAGCGCATCTGCCACTTCGATGCGCAGATTGTGGTAGCGTTCCCGGAAAAAGGCGTTTCCCGGATTGTCCTCGGCAATGGATTCCGACGAGAACATCGTGAATGCGCGGACCAGTCCGCGACGATGCGCGTTGAGATACGTCGTGTACATCAGCTGATGGAGGCATCCCATCCCCTTTGGCATGGTTTTCCCGGGACGGGATTCGACCTCCTGGCTGTCCCGGTATTTAAGCACTTGGATGAGCAGATTATCCTTGGACCCGAAATAGTGAAGCACCCCTGCGCGGGTCATGCCAACTATATCCCCTATATTTTGGAGGGTTCCGTTTGTGAATCCTTTTTCCGCAAACACCTCCAGTGCCGCCTGCAGAATTCGATCACGCTGAGAAGGCGTTCCGTCCCCGGGGTCATCCTTTCTTACCTTGCTCATGGCCAAAGCCCTTTCTGTTGAAGCTTGGCATCGTTGCCTTTGCTGGTGAAACCCTTTGATTCTACGATACTCGTTTTTCCCTCGGCTAGAAGCAACGTGCGGGCAAACGTGTTCCGACACGGTATGACGCGTGTCATTCGCTTGACAGGTTACTGACCAGTAAGTAGAATGTGAACCACGTCCGCGAGGACGCACGAAGCGGGTCATTCCGCTTCCGAGGCTCACTGAAGAGTCAACGCCATAAATGGACGGGCACTGGTGCCTGAACATCGAAGGAGAATGGAATATGTCACGTTTCACGTTACGGAAGCTGGCCGCGGCCGCTCTCGCCCTGGCCATGGGCGTGGGACTCGCCGCCTGCGGGGGAGGCAATGCAAACAATTCAAACGGCGGTGACAATGATTCGTCGTTGACCATTGCCAAACCCGATGGCACCGTCGGCTCGCAGAACAACAATCCGTTCATCAGCGATTCGTCCGGTTCCAAGCTGGGCTACACGACCGCCATCTATGAGCCAGTCGGCATCATGGATGTCCTCGATCCTTCGCGCGAGACCAAACCTTGGCTGGCATCGAAGATCGAATGGGCGACAGATTACAAGTCCGTGAAGCTCACCGCCAGGGACGGCGTGAAATGGTCCGATGGCGAGAAGTTCACGGCCGAGGATATCGCCTACACGTACCAGTTGTTCGTCGACCATCCTGAGTTGGATCTCAATGCCCTGGGCGTTTCGGGGGCGACCGTCGACGGCAATGTCGCAACCGTGACTTTCTCCGAATCGATGTTCACCAAGCGGGATCGTGTCCTTCATAAGCTGATTGTGCCGAAGCACATTTGGTCGAAGCAGCCCGATTTGACCACCTTCAAGAACGAGAATCCAGTAGGCACCGGCCCGTACAAGCTCAAGCAGTTCAGTTCCGAGTCCACGGTGCTTGTGGCCCGTGACGATTATTGGGGTGGGAAGCCTGCCGTCAAGACTTTGTATTACCAGTCTTACAACGACAACACAATGCTGGTCAACGCACTGGCCAACGGTGACGTGGATTGGGCTCAGATGAGCCAGCCGCCGAACGTCTCCACCTATCTCAACAAAGACAAGGAGCATAACAAGAACTGGGCTCCTACTGTGCTTGCGGCAGACATCCTGTACTTGAACACGACCAGGGCTCCTTTCAATGACGTTGCGTTCCGTAAGGCCGCGAACATGGTCGTTGACCGCGAGAAGCATGCGAAAATCGCCCGCGAAGGCATAGTGCCTGTCATCACTTCTGTCACCGGTCTGCCCACGCCTGCCGGCGATGATTTCATCGTCGACAAGTACAAGGGCCAGGAGACCAAGGTCGATGTGGCCGGCGCCAAGAAGGTTCTGACCGATGCAGGCTACACCTACGAGGGCGACAAGCTCATGAAGGATGGCAAGCAGGTCACTGTGACCCTGTCTGTGCCTCAGGGCTGGACGGATTACGTCACCGGCATTTCCCTGATTGCCGATGAGCTCAAGGCTATCGGCGTGGATGCCAAGACCAAGACCCCTGATTCGGACACTTGGACCGAGAACATCAACACCGGTGACTTCGATGCGGTGCTGCATTGGGTTGACGCAGGCACCACGGCCTATGACTTCTACAGCGACACCATGGACGGCCGTTGGCTCAAGCCAATCGGCGAAGCCGCGTCGTACAACTTCGGCCGCTATGACAACGACGAGGCCACGAAGGCGTTGAGCACTTATGCCAACACATCGGATGACTCCGAGCGCGAGAAGGCTTTGGAGACCCTTGAAGACCTGTGGGTCGAGGAGGTCCCGGCAATTGCTGTCGGCAACCGTCCGATGACGGTGCAGTACAACACCAGGAAGTTCACTGGTTGGCCTGATGACAGCGATCCCTATGTCGCTGCTGACCCGACCTTCCCGACGACCTCCTATCTGCTGATGCAGCTCAAGGCCGCCAAGTAGCAAGTAACGTCACGGCATGACGATATGGGTGCGGCTTCCAAGCCGAATGGCTTGGAAGCC
>CXUX01000083.1_pt1 | contig 4918 bp, 8 predicted proteins | sample 941451 | NCBI WGS metagenome assembly CXUX01 (sample SAMEA3493509, study PRJEB9703) | human gut metagenome | biome: ENVO:mammalia-associated habitat; material: ENVO:feces | place: Bangladesh | collected 2010-01-06
TTTAATTTCTTCTGGTGAATGCAACTGGCTCCATTTTGTAACCCCGAATGGGGACCAGGTAATCCATAGAAAAATGTCAGTGAATTTCGGATTTTCTTTTCTGGCTACGTAGCATTTTGCCAAAAAATCAGTGAACATGGACAATTGGTCACTGGAGCTGGAGTAGTTCTTAACCTCTGCGAAGAAATTTTCTCCTTCGCGAGTTTTGCTGTCATCGTCGCCTTGCCCAATGAATGATCCACCTAAATCAAAGGAGAAGGTGTTGCTATTGCCTGGCCATTTATAGGTTAATTTTTTAACGGCGGTGGGATCGGGGTTGACCCATTGTACTTTTGCTCTTAATGTGCGTTCGAGCCATCTTTTAGCTCGATGAGCGCCTTCTTCACCTTTACGCTGTATTTCTTCACCTGATGGCATGAAATAACTATATCTCTTTTTGTGGATTAGGGGATTTGGGATATAGATCCGAGATCTTGCGCACTTTCGGATTCTGCCGCTGACGTAAGAGGACCTGGCTGCGTTCTGCGTGCGGTTTTCATTCGCTAAAAAGCGGTTGGAAACTGAGGGGCAGAGCTATGCCCGAGAGCGTCGGAGCTCTGATGATTCTTGGGATACAATGCCTCTGCGAATTGACTATCTGCCGTTTGATTAGCCTAGGTCTCCGTGACATGCACGGTGATGTAGCCATGCATTTATATAGCTTTAAGCAAAATTTTTGCAATAAGTCTAAAAAGAGCATCGAAGATTGAGATTTGCTGAGTTTTATGTATCATATCGTGACAGTAGAGAAAAATCAGAAAGCCGAGGAGCGGAATGAATGCTGCTCAACTTCACTGTTGAAAATTGCTTGAGTTTCAAAAGCGAGCAGGAATTTACCATGCTCCGCAAAGGTCGGCACGGCACACAAGAAGAGCAGGGGGGCATGGAGTCGGATTTTCCCCGTTGCCGTCATCTATGGCGATAATGCAGCGGGCAAGTCGAACCTGCTCAAATGCATGAATTTTTTCTCCAATTTCGTACGCAATAGTTTTGCTCTTCGCGAGGGCATTAGTACGCAGCTTTTCCTGTTGGACCGTGAAAGCGCAAAGTAACCGTCTACGTTCTATATTGAATTCATCGCCAAAGATGGGAACCGTTGCCAATACTGGTTCCGTATCGATGCCCACAAGGTGCTGGAGGAAGTGCTGTGGATGTTTCGGTCTGCGACCAATCGGCGCACTGTAGTGTTCGAACGTGAAATCGGAAAGAAGACTAAGATCGGCGCTCAATTCCCCAACATAGGGAAAATCGCTCACCTTGTTCGGGAGAACGCGCTTCTTCTCTTGGCCGCGGCCGCACTGAACATTACAAGTGTGATACCTGCATACAACATTATTGCAAACAGTATCCAGTGCTATCCCGCCGTGGATTTCGATAATTCCTTCGGGGTTTTGTACACCGAATCCGCAAGAATCCAGGCCGGGCATTGTTGCTGTCGAAACTGATCAGAGTGGCCGATCTCGGTATAACCGATGTCGATTTCGAAGAAAAAGACGTTCCGGAAGAACTGCTGGAAGAACTGCGAAAGCTGGAGGAAAGCGGGGTGTCGGGCAGTTCGGTCCCAACAGTTGATGAGGCATTAGGCGATTCCAGCGCATCGTCTTCCCCTAAGTACTTTATGTCCCGCGTACTGTTCAGCCATCAAGGAAAAGGCGTTATCCGTCAGTTTTGAACTGCGCCCCGTTTGTTGGACGTTGTTAATTAGTATACAGCCCTAGACCGCGAGGGACATGCTCCGGAACTCCTCCGGGGTATGTCCCCCGAGTCGTATCTGGCGCCGTCTGGTGTTCCAATGGATGATGTACGCATCCAGCTTGCGCTTGAACCGCTCGTACGAGTCGAACTCGCGGCCGCGGTAGAACTCGTCCTTCAAGTGGCCGAAGACCTGCTCGGTGGCGGCGTTGTCCAGGCAGTTGCCCTTGCGGCTCATGGACTGGCGGGTGCCGAGGCGTTCGAGCTCGTCCCTCCACCATCGGTGCTGGTACTGCCATCCCATGTCCGAGTGCAGGATCGGCTCCGCGCCGGCGGGCAGGCGCTCCGCGAGCATGGCGAACGGGCGCCTCTGCCGCCCGAGGTCCGGACTGCGGCTCACGTCCCAGGCGACGATCTCCTTGCTGGCCATGTCGTACACGGGCGCGAGGTACGCCTTGGAGCCGGCGACCTTGAACTCGGTGACGTCGGTCCCGAGCTTGGAGAACGGACGGGCCGCGTCGAAGTCGCGTTTGAGCAGGTTATGCACGTGGCCTCCCTCGTCGCCCCTGTACGAGTTATAGCGTTTCCACGGGTTCCTGGAGCGGATGGCGCATCTCAGTCCCATGCGGCGCATGACCCTGAGCACGCTCTTGGCCGACACCTTCCGTCCGAACTCGTGGACCAAGCACATGCGTATCTGCCGGTGGCCGCACCCGTTCGGCGTGCGTCCCCAGATCTCGCCGACCAATGGCTCGAGATCGGCCCGCGTCACACGCTCCGGATGCGACAGGTGGTAGAAGTACGTGGATCTGGCCAGTCCCGCTATCCTCAGGAGGTGGTCGAGCCGGTGTCCCCGCCCCGCGAGCAGTCGGACGACGGCGCTTCTCTCGCGTCTCGTGACTTCTGCGCCCGCAGGGCCCGGAGTTTTTCCAGGTACGCGACCTTCGCCTTCAGATAGGCGACCTGTTCGGCGAGCTCCTGCTCGCGCGTCGGTTCGGGCTTCGGTTTGGATTTCGAGCCTCTGGGCCTGCCCTTGGGCCTCGGCCTGAGCGCCTCCGGGCCTCCCGCCCGGTACTCGCGGCACCAGCGTTCCAGGGGCGCGACGCTCGCGATCCCGTGCCTGGCCATGAACTCCGTCTTGGCCATGCCGTTCTCGACGTGGTCGCGTGCCGCAGCGACCTTCGTCTCCCAGTCGTAGCATCTGCCGCCGTTTCCTCCCATGACCACCTCCTCGCCGCCGGACCTGTACAGCATGATTCAGTTTCTCGCGGTATACACCGGTATGGCAAGCCGTCTGGCGAGCGTGTTCCCGCTGGCTCCTGCCTTGATGAGTTCTAGCGCCTCGCGCCGGAACCCGTCGTCGTAGTGTCTCCTTCGATCCTCACGCATACGAAAGAACCGCACCTCCGATCATCGAATCTGAATTTCTTCAGTCCAACAATCGGGGTGCGGTTCACAACGCGGAGGGATTCCTCGGGCGCGTGAAGACGAAATCCGTCTATCCCGAGCATCGGGAGGAGTGTGCCCGTGATGAGGTGCTCGTCCTGATAGACGATTACATCCACTGGTACAACCATGCGCGCATCAAACGGTCGTTTGGCTGGATGAGCCCGGTAGAATGCCGTCAAAAAACCAAGGAAGGGCTGCGTGACTGTCTCCAAGAAAACGTCCGCAGCACTTTTTTCCATGCCGAATGTGGCGGCGAGTTCGACGACCCGGGGATCGGCGAACCGCTCGGCGTGTTCGGCGTCGAACGCCCCCTCTCGTGCAAGGGCAATTCCTGTGGCAACGCGGTGGTCGAGTCCACGTGTGTTTCGGCAAGTTGCCGCCCCGCCATCCCTCAGCCCGCACCTCAATCGCCTCCCTCAGCTCCATCGTGGGATGTGCCAAGCGCCGACTCTTCCGCTACATTTCCGGACGTTTTATGAGAGAGTCCGCATGACAGTTGAGAACAGCACTAGTGCAAACATGGTAGATTCGCGCAGTTTTCCGCTACATGGCGAAATGAGGGTCAATTTTTGTCCCAGGTGCAGGCTGCTTTCACTTCGAGCGGTTCTACGATGCCGCCATAAAGCTTGCTTGTTATAGACATGCCAAGGCATATACATGTGTATTACATTAGAAATATCAAGAAATATACATATACCCGCTGTAGCGTATCATCAACCTAGTTTTATTCGTTTTAGAAAACCCTTAAGTGCGATAGCCTGTAGCAAGTCGGAACCGATACTTGAGATGAGGTGAAGCAATGGTGGAAGAGCAAATCGATTGGAGGAAGACGGTCGAGGCCATTCTTGAGAACGCCAACCGTCCTTTCGTTCCGATTAGCAAGTCCTTCGTCCAGCAGCCTCGCGGAAGCAAGGAGCGCAGCAGCGTGCTGTCCCAGTTCGTGACAAACGGAGATCTCAGGGGCTTGAAGGCCTATTTACTGATCGCGGCATCCGCAAGCAGCCCCGACACGGAGAACGAGTGGTACACATCGCTGCCCCTGCAAACATGGGCTCGTGCCTTTGGATGCTCGGAAACAGCCGGTAGCATTGCGACCGCAAAGGCTGCCGCCACGAGGATTCTCTTGCGACTTCAACAACGTGGCCTGATCGAAAAATCCCGTTGCGGCAAAGAGCGCAAAATCAAGATCAAGCTACTCGCGCAGGACGGCTCGGGTGAGGAATACCAGCGACCAGCAAGCCGGTACATACGACTGTCCCACGATTTTTGGAAGAGCCGCTTCGATGAGGACATCAGCCTGCCCGCCTTGGCGATGTTCCTCGTCGTCCTTGGCGAACGAACACCATGCGAGCTTCCAACGGAACATATGCCGGAATGGTACGGATGGTCCGCAGACACCGCCGAGCGCGGCTTGCGCGAACTGCAGCGCATTGGCCTGATCCGCAAGGAACAACACCTCAAGGAAGCCCCGCTGAGCCCAACGGGAATCACCGTGGTGAACGAATATTATGTCTGCCAGCCATTCGACAAACGAACGTTGGATTCGAGACGGCACACACACGAGACGAAAGGAGGAGAAGCATGAGTGAACTGATCGCATGGGGCGACGAAAGCGTACAGACCCAAGGCGGCGTCATCCCCACTTACTACATGGGAGCTTGCATCTGCGGACTTGAAGAGCGCGATATCCGCAGACAGCTGCTTTCCGCGACCAAGCGAAAAGTCTCCAAGTTGCATT